>Ga0209125_1000179_pt1 | contig 101507 bp, 80 predicted proteins | sample BarGraIncub1131A_FD_184503 | JGI IMG/M metagenome (GOLD analysis project Ga0209125, IMG submission 184503) | Arctic peat soil microbial communities from Barrow, Alaska - Barrow Graham LP Incubations 11-31A (SPAdes) (version 2) | ecosystem: Environmental > Terrestrial > Soil > Wetlands > Peat...
AAATAATTAAAATTGCAAATGATGTCTTTCTGTATAGGAAAATGAAATAGAACGGGAGCACAAAGGGTGTCGAAGGCAGATTAGTTGAGAAAGAGGCTATTAAATCGTGTAATAAAGCTAAAGAAGTTAATCATTTGCCAATGTGGTTTTTTCTGAATACTCCCACACACTTTTCTGAATAATCTCGTTGACTAGCGGACTAGTCCTTAATTTCTCATTTCACCACCTCAAACCACCCCTTCAACCTTACATCCTCACTCGAACTCCCCACCATCACCTCAAATCTCCCCGGCTCCACCACAAAACCATGACTTTTCTCATCATAAAAAGCCAACTTCTCGCCTGGCACTGTCAACGTCACCGTCTTGCTTTCACCAGCCTTCAGCGTCACCCTCTCAAATCCCCGAAGCTCTTTAACAGGCCTGACAACACTACATTTCTCATCATGAATATACAACTGAGCCACCTCATCGCCTTCCCTTTTCCCAACATTTTTCACCTCAAAACTCACCGTCACACTCCCATCCGCCAAAATTTTCTTAGCCGATAATGTCATCTTTGAATAGCTAAATTTCGTATAACTCAAACCATGACCAAACGGAAAAAGCGGTTCACCCTTCACATACATATAGGTATAGCCTTTCGAAATATCGTACTCATCCTGCGAAGGTACCTGACCCTCAGAGGCATAAACCGTTAAAGGTAATTTTCCACTGGGATTGACATTTCCAAAGATGACATCAGCCGTAGCATTACCTCCTTCTTCTCCTCCCCACCATGCTTCAAGGATAGCAGGTACGTGCTCTTTTACCCAAGGCACAGTCAATGGCCCTGCATTCATCTCCACAACAACGGTCTTTGGATTGACTGCCATGACAGCCTCAATAAGCTCCTCCTGATTTCCGGGCAAGCTCAGCGACGTACGGTCACGCCCTTCTGCTTCAGTGGCAAGCGTTGTGCCAACGTACAAAATCACCACGTCTGCTTTTTTGGCGATTTCAACGGCTTTTTGAAGCTCCAATTCTTTATTAAACGGAGTTGAAGCCTTTCTTTCAACCGGCATTTCAGCACCAACTGCATACAAAATCTCAGTACCACTGGCTGCCCGATTCTTAATTCCCTGCAAAGGAGTGATCGGATCTTTCACTCTGCCACTGTATCCGCCAGCCGTAAAAATAGTCGCATGCGGTCCGATTACGGCGATGGTTTTCAACTTGTTTTTATCCAGAGGAAGGAAATTACTTGCATTTTTTAATAGAACTATTGATTTCTGTGCAACCTTCAGTGATAACTGACGATGTTCCGGACTGCAGATAACACTCATTGGTATTTTGCTGTAAGGCACCATCTCCTGAGGATCAAACTCGCCCAATCGGAAACGATCACGCATCACGCGAAAAACAGCATCATCCAATCGTTTCATTGGAAGAAGACCCATGGCAACAGCTTTTGGAATGTATTGCATGAACTCGACATCGGAAAAATCACATCCGGCAATCAAAGACTGGGCTACGGCTTCTTCATAGGTCATATTTCCCATCTTCTTATCTTCCACCATGGTTTTCACTCCGCCAAGATCCGAAACGACAAATCCCTGAAATCCCCATTGTTTCTTCAGAATATCGGTCAATAAAAGCGAATTGATATTGTTGTGGACACCATTTAAAGCATTGTATGAAGCCATCACCGACTGTGCCTGACCTTCTACAATACAGTCCCGGAAATGGGGCAACCAGTATTCGTACAACATGCGTTCGCTCACTTTTACATTCAGCTCTACCCGATCTCTTTCCACATTATTAACGGCATAATGCTTTAACGTTGAAACGAGTTTAAGATAGTTGGGGTCGTTTCCCTGAAGTCCTTTTACAAAAGCCACGCCAATGCGGCCTGTCAGGAAGGGATCCTCACTGTATGTTTCATTGATGCGCCCCCAGTAAGGGTTTCGACTTATATTTATAACCGGCGATCGGTAAATCAAGCCTTTCTTTTCACCATCAAAATTCGGATCGTTGTGCCAACCATTGTAAATGGCACGGGCTTCGTCAGAAATAACCGTTGCCACTTCATGAATCAGTGTAGGATCCCAGGTTGCTGCCATTGCCGGAGCTATGGGAAACATCGTGGTTGGCCTGTTCCACCAGACACCATGCAAACATTGGTTCCATCCGTCCGATTTGATGTGTAGTCTTTCAAGTTCGGGTGCTTTATGATTGAGAAGCTGTGCCTTTTCTTCTCCCGAAAGCCTGGATATCAGGTCATTTACCCGTACTTCTGTGGGCTTTTGAGGATCCAGATAAATGGGTGATTCGGATGTTTGGGCGAATAGGACCATGCTGCAACAAAAAAGTCCTGCAACAAAACAAAATTTACTGTATTTGTTTATTCCAAATGGGATTTTCATAAATGTGTGTTTTTCGGTGAAAGCTATATTTGTTTTTGACACTCAAATAGACAAAAGGTTCAATGCCCAAACTTCATAATACACAACTAGCAGTGAATTATATAATTAATAGACAAATTTATGTAACATTAAACTCCTTTAAGATACTGAACTTTGTGACCATATTATTGTTAACCACCAATAAACCAAACATCTTTCAATACAATTCACAACCAACTAATCTCAAAAAAAATGAAAGCAATCAAATTTTATGCAATTATTGCAGCACTCGCGTTAATGTCCACATCGTGTGTTGAGAATTCAGGAAAATACAAGGCCGCCGTTGCTCAACGTGATTCAATTGCACTGGAAAAACAAGCCCTGGATTCCAATTACAACCAGACTCTTGCCCTTTTGAACGACATTGAAACCGGATTCGCGGTGATCAGTCAAAATGAAAGTCAAATGAAGGTGAACCTCAAAGGAGTAGAAGGTTCAAAAACCAACAAAAGAGATCAGATAGCAGCTCAAATGATAGCTATTAAAAAGGGCATTGAGCTAAACAAAGCAAAAATTTCGGAATTACGGGCACTGGCGAATAAAAAAGGAAAAGCGAACACCAAGCTGACCGAAACTATCAAACGCCTACAAACTCAAATGGATGAAAAAACTATTCAAATTCAAAGCTTACAGGCAGAGCTCGATCAGAAAAACATCAAAATCACAGAGCTTACAACGACGGTAGATGTTCAAAGCAAAAACATTACTGAACAACAAAGTGTGATGGAACAACAACAATCTACCATAAAAGTACAGGATACGGATATAAATACGGTATGGTACTGTATCGCATCATCCAAAAAGCTCAAAGAAGCTAAGATTGTTTCAAGTGGTGGACTTTTTCAAGCCAAAAAATTGGGTAATCAATTCGATAATTCTGCCTTTACGCAGGTTGACTTGAGAAACATCTCATCCATACCTACCAATAGCAAAAATATTAAAATCATCTCGACTCACCCACGAAATAGTTTTAAATTGGTAACGGGTGCCGATAAGAAGATTACGATCGAAATTTTAAATCCTTCAAAATTCTGGAGTGTATCAAAATATTTAGTGGTACAACGGTAGTTCTATTGAAATAAAAGCTGCTTGATAAGCAAGCACTATTATCTATCATAATTGATCCGCCTATATTCTCCCGGCGTTTTCTAAGTTCTATCTTGGAAAACCCGGTTGAATATAGGCGGTCTCTTTGTATCCAAATTGTACCCATGTTCAGTTTTAAACCTGATTGTGTGTTTAGAAAGAAAAAGATGATCAATAATACTGGATTATCAATATCTTGTGCAAAGTTTTAACCTTTTCAAAAAATGTATATGAAAAAGTCATTCATTGTACTTCTTTTAAGTAGTTCTTTCTTTTATTGTTCAACTGTACTCCATGCTCAAAGCACTTCAAAATCACCTTTGATGGGATGGGCAAGCTGGAATCATTTTAGTGTTAACATTAGTGAAGCGATCATTAAAGATCAGGCAGACGCCATGGTTTCATCGGATCTGTCCGAAGCAGGTTTTAAGTATTTAAATATTGATGATGGTTTTTTTAATGGCCGATATCCAAATGGTGCGTTAAGAATTGATGGGGTCAAATTCAAAAACGGAATGAAATACCTGGCAGATTACATCCATTCCAAGGGTTTAAAAGCAGGGTTTTATTCTGAAGCAGGTGCGAATACTTGCGGATCAATTGGTAACGGGCAAACAGGAGGTATTGGTGCAGGACTTTACAACCACGAAAAACAGGATATTGATTCTATTTTCATAAAATGGGGATATGACTTTATAAAAGTCGATTATTGTGGAGGTATGGCTCTTAAACTGGATGAACAAAGCCGATATACTGCCATTCGTGAGGCTATTGACAATACAGGTGTAAAAGAAATCAATTACAATGTTTGCAGGTGGCAATTCCCGGGAACATGGGTTACAAAGGTTGCGAATTCCTGGCGAATTTCTGGCGACATCAATTTAAATTGGAGCACTGTAACGGGCATAATTGATTTAAATACATTTCTTTCTGCATACGTTAGCCCTGGGCATTACAACGACATGGATATGTTGGAAGTTGGTCGGGGATTGACTGCAGAAGAAGATAAAAGCCATTTCAGTATGTGGTGCATCATGTCATCGCCATTGTTATTGGGAAATGATATGAGAAATGTCTCGCCTACTTCAAAAGAAATCCTGACAAACAACGAAGTTATTGCTGTGAATCAAGATACTACTGGTTTGCAGGCCACTTTAGTTTCAGACAACGGCAATGGCTTACAAGTTTGGGCCAAGAACCTGAATGGAAAACAAAGTAAAGAAAAGGCCGTTGTACTTTTTAACCGTACAGCTTCACCTGCTAAAATGTCCATTAAATGGAAAGATCTGAATCTGGTAGGCAATGCTTCTGTGAGAGATCTTTGGTTGCATTTCGATCTGGGAGACCTTGATTCAATGTACACTGCCACTGTTCCTTCACATGGAGTGGTTATGCTGAAAGTTGTTGGTAAAGAATCAAAACTACAGGAAGTCTTTGAAGCAGAAAATGCATGGTTAAATAACTTTAATCTGACTATCAGCAGTGCTATCATACCCAACCAGGGATCCGCTTTCGTGGACGGGACTTGTTCAGGCAGAGGTAAAGTTGGTTGGATAGGTGCACGCGCCGATAATTATATTGAATTCCGTGATATCTATTCCAAAGCTGAAGGAGATTATGATTTATCATTAACTTACATTAGTGGAGAAACCAGAAATGCAACAATGACAGTAAATGGTAAAGATACATTGCTTTCCAACTTAAATTCGGGTAGTTTTACAAAATTAAAAACAAGCACATATCCTGTACATCTCAAAAGGGGGAACAATACCGTTCGCTTCTCCAACTCATCCACATGGATGCCAGATATGGACAAAATCCAAATTGACTTGAATAAAAGTCAATCTACAGCGGTCATTAAACTAACAGCGAATCAATCAATATATATACATCCAAATCCTTGTTCTGATTTTATACAGATTGATTCTGAACAACCCATTAAACAAATAGAAATCTATTCATTGTCAGGAAGTTTATTGAAAACATTTACAGAGTCAAAGATTTCTGTTTCAGATTTAGTATCAGGAACATATATTCTTAAAGTAAAAACCGCATCTCAAGAGGTCTTCACTCAAAAAATAATCAAGGAATAGTGTTTATCAAATAACACCATACGTTTAAAAGTGGATTATGTGAAATAAAAAGACGACCAAGGAAATAAGCTCAGATTATCTGAATATTTCCTTGGTTTTCACTTCTATGATCTTCCCAAAGGCCGAAAGCATTTTCATATCTATCTTTTTCCGGTCGCCAACCACCACATAAGCAATGTTTTTCCCTTTCAGATCTTTCTGGTAGAAATTTAAAATATCCTGAAGATTCATAGCATTGACAGCATCAATCAATCGTTGACTCGGGTCTGATTCAAAACCTTGTCTTTTCAGATCCGCAATCCGGGGAGAAATTTGTCGGTAAGAAGGATAGGCATTCAATGCTGTATTCACCACTTCCTGTCTGGCCATTTCCACTCTTTCCGGATTTTCCGGCATATTCCGGATTAAGGAATCCAGTACAAAGAGGGCATCGGTGGTCTTGTCACACTGTGTTGAAAGTGTAGCTATAAATTTGCCTTTCTTCTCTTTATGCCTGTAGTTTTGAAGTTGATAGGTTCCGGATGCTCTATAAGCCAAAGAGCGAAATTCCCTGATTTGCTGAAAAAGGATTGAACCCATATTTCCACCAAAATAATTATTAAACAAAGACGATGCCGAACGATCTTTAAAATCGGCATCCACTCCACCTGGAATATAACAGGAGATGATGCTTTGCGAAGCTTTCGGCATGTTGCAGAAATAGATCACAGGTGCTACCACTTCATTCAATGCCCTGTAAATGATACCCTGAGAAGCAACATTCATTTCTTCCATATTCAGGTTCCTCTTTATTTTCGCAGCAACGGAATCAGAAGGAATATTACCGCAGTAATGCATTTCGCTTTCCACTTTGGTCACAGCATTAAATTCATCCAGCATCACTTTGCTTTTCAGCTTTTTCATTTCTGACAAGGACAAACGGTTCAGGAAAGTGGATTTTTCACCGAATTGAATCTTTTCCAGGATCGCTTCACTTATTGCATCCGCCGATTTATTTTCCGATTTGACAGTTATTTTCGCACCATCAACCAATTGACTTATTTTCTTTTCATCAGGCGAAGCATGCTTTATAAAATCGCAAACCAAGGATAGCGTTTCATCAAAATTAAAATCAAAACCGGAAACATGTAGGACAAACATTTCGGACTCTGCATCAAAATCAAGCGTACTACCCAGTTCCTGCAATTTTCCCCTGAATCGATCAAACGTTAAAGAATCAGTACCCAACATGGATAAATAGGAACTCACAGCATCCAGTACTGGAGACTCTATAGTGCCTTTACCAAATTTAAAATCCAACGTGAAAATATCATTTACCGGATTGGGAGTTGTATAGAGTGTGACCAGTGGTGCCAACATTATGCTTTTTGCATCTTTATCAAAATCCAGGAAATGTGGAGCTAATTTCTGTGTTTCCATCTTTTCCAGATTTTCTGCATACTCCGATTTAGCTTCCATATTTTTGGGAATAATGGGCGCAAAACCAGGCTTTGTCAGTTTGTCTTTGGGGTATGTACCTGTCTTTTTGGTCACCTCCAGATAGTTTTCCGTAAAATATTTATTGGCTATATTTACTATATCGTTCTTTGTCAGAGCATCGATCTTCTTGTTTTTTCCGAGATAAGCTTCCCAACTTATTCCCTGGGAAAAAACATCAATCATCCTATTGGTACGCGAATTTATATCTTCAAGTTGTTTCTCGTAAGTGCGTTTTTGCTCCAGCTTCAAACTGTTAAAGGTTTCTTCCGAAAAATCACCATTTTTGATCCTTTCCACTTCTTTCATCAAACAGGCTTTTGCTTTTGTGCAAGACTGAAAGGGTATTTTGGGTATGGCCATCACAAAAAGCAACCCGGCATCATTCATGTTGCCCTGTCCACCTGTTGCCATAAATACTTTTTTATCCATTCCCAGTTTATCGAGATATCCGGTGCCATTGGAATTAGTCAAAAGACCAAACAGAATATTCAGGGCCACTTCGTCCTCGTGATTGGATGGAACACCACGCCAACCGAGCGCTACAGCCTTGATGAGTGGTATAGACAGTTTCACTTCAAATCGTTCTCTACCATCGAAAGGCAGGGGTTGTAAAACTTCTTTTTTGGGGGCCTCTCCAGCTTTTATGCGTGAAAAAGTTCTTTCCAACACCGGCAGGATTTCTTCTGATTTAAAATCTCCACATAAAATCAGACCCATATTTCCTGCAACATAGTAATTTTCAAAGAATGTACGCATTTGAGATATCTGGGGATTTTTGAGGTTCTCTGTACTTCCAATTATGGAATATTTATAGGGATTCGGTTGAAAAAATCGTTCACTTGCTTTTTCCAGAGCTAAGCTTCCCAGCTGATCACTATACATATTTTTCTCCTCATAGACGGTTTCCAGTTCACTTTGAAAAAGTCGGAAAACCGGATTGAGGAGACGTTCGCTGTTCACTTCTGCCCACTGGTTGATATACTGGGGTGAAAATTGATTGTGATAGACTGTATAGTCCTGAGAAGTGCCAGCATTGAGGCCTGAACCACCATATCGGGTGATAAGCTTGTCAAATTCATTGGGAATGGCGTATTTGGCAGCTTTGACACTCAATGCATTGATTTCTTTTTGTATATTTTTTCGACCGGCATCATCCTTTATGGTTGCCAATTCGTCGTATTTTAGCACAACGGAATCCAGCAATATCTTTTCGGACTGATAATCTGTCGTTCCGATTTTATCCGTGCCTTTGAACATCATGTGTTCGAAGTAATGAGCAATACCAGTATTCGGACATTCTTTTGCCCCTGCTTTAACCAATACGGCGCCATAGATTTTTGGCTGGGAGTGATCCTCGTTTAACCAGACAGTAAGCCCATTACTCAATGTATAGGTTTTAACGTCCAATGGATTGACCGCTAGGACTAAAGAGGCCTGACATCCTGATAAGATGAACAGTGCGAAAATGAGTACTTTCTTCCTATTTCTCATATTCCGTCCTATCAAATCCATCCAACGCCTCTTTTCGCTCCACGCAGGTGCCACATTTTCCACAATGCTTTTCACCACCTTTATAGCACGAATAGGTCTTCAAGAAATCCATATTAAGCCCCTTTCCTATCAATGCGATCTCTCGTTTGCTGATGTCACAGTAAGGAGAAACAACCCGGATACTCTTGTCTGTCCCCTCTCTGGCAGCTACATCAAATGCATCAATAAACGATTTCCGGCAGTCGGGATAAATCGTATGGTCACCAGCGTGATTGCCTATCAATACGGTGTCCAAATCATTGCTTTCGGCCAAACCGACAGCAACACTCAGCATAATACCGTTGCGAAAAGGCACCACGGTTTTTTTCATATTCTCCGCTTCATAATGTCCTTCAGGTATGCCGCCGCCGCTTTGCAACAAGTCACTTTTGAAGTAGACATTCATAAAACCCAGGTTAATGACAATGTGACGAATGCCCAATTCTTTACAGTTTTGCTTTGCATAAGCTATTTCCCTGTCGTTGTGTTTGGCGCCATAATGAAAAGAAACAGCCAGGTGAATATCCTTTTGATAGTGGTACAATAAGGTAGAACTGTCCATTCCACCGGAGTAAACGATTAAAGCATTCATAGGATTCTGTTTAAGATAACGTGTCAAAATCTGTACAAAAATAGAGTTTAAAGTCACAACAAAGACTATAAAAATAATTAAAATTACATGAATCTGATTTTCGGCAAAGTGGTTATAAGTATCTTTGCAAAACATCTTAAGATTATTGTCCACGCTCCACTTCTACAAACTGAATGAAAAATAAGAAGTTCTATTTATTTACACTATTTTTAGTTTTACTATTTCCTGTTGCTGCTCAACAAAAGTTTGTAGTAAGCGGTTACGTCAAAGATGCTAAAACGGGAGAAGACCTCATTGGGGCATCCATTACAGTAAAAGAGATTCCGGGTATAGGTGCGGCGTCAAATGCCTATGGTTTTTACTCCATCACTTTACCGGCAGGTCAATATCAGGTCATTTCCCGATTTCTTGGATACACCCCTCAAATAGAAAATGTTGATTTAAAAAGTTCAAAGAAAATTGATTTTAACCTCACGGAACAATCAAATGAGCTGGGCGAAACCGTCATAACCAGTCAACGTAAAAATGAGAACGTAACCCAATTACAGATGGGAACTCAAAAACTGAATTCAAAAGAGCTAAAAAACATACCGGTTTTATTTGGTGAAAAAGATATTTTGAAAACCATCCAGCTTTTACCAGGCATAAAAGCTGCTGGCGAAGGTAGCAGCGGTTTTAACGTACGGGGTGGCGCTGTCGACCAGAATTTAATTTTATTGGATGAAGCAACTGTTTACAACGCTTCACACCTAATGGGTTTCTTTTCGGTTTTCAACTCCGATGCGATTAAAGATGTCACCATTTATAAGGGAAACGAACCTGCTGAATATGGTGGAAGATTGTCTTCGGTACTGGATGTAAAAATGAACGATGGGAATGATAAAAAAGTAGGCGTTAGCGGAGGCATCGGTCTTATTTCATCTCGAATAAACATAGAAGGGCCTATTGTTAAAAACAAGGGTTCGTTTATGATTTCGGCCAGGCGTACCTATGCCGATCTATTTCTTAAACTGTCCAATGACACTTCATTAAATCAGGCAAGTCTTTACTTTTATGATTTAAATGCAAAAGCAAATTACAAAATCAACGACAAGAACAGGGTCTTTCTATCAGGCTATTTTGGAACCGATGTTCTGGGTTTTGGAGATACATTTGGCGTGAACTGGGGAAACACGACTGGCACACTTCGCTGGAATCACCTGTTTTCAGACCGTTTATTTTCAAACACTTCTCTTGTTTACAGCAATTACAACTACAAAATAAAAATAAAGACGAGTCAGGTAATGAACATCATTTCGCGTATACAGGACGTTGGCATAAAACAAGACTTCCAGTTATTTGAAAGTGGAAAATCGACTCTCAAGTTTGGGTTTAATTCCGTTTTTCATAAAATCATTCCAGGCGTAATAACAGCTAATGATACAACACTGAATAGCCTGACCAATAAAAATGCTCTTGAAAACGCGTTGTACATTTCACATCAGTATAAGATCTCCGATCGTTTAAGTCTGGAATATGGTTCGCGCTTTAATATGTTCAGTCAATTAGGACCTGGCAACTTTTACACCTACGATACAAAAGGTGCTACCATAGATACCACGCAATTTGGTACCGGAAAAATCGTGAAAACGTACTATAATATAGAGCCTCGTGCCACCTTCAATTATTTGATCAACGAGCAGAGTTCCGTAAAAATGGCTTATGCCCGTAATGTTCAGAATCTTCATTTACTGTCCAATTCAACCTCTGGAAATCCAACCGACTTATGGATATCCAGCAGCAATAATGTAAAACCGGAAATTGCCGATCAGGTTTCGCTGGGTTATTATTGCAACTTAAAAGAGAATGAATACGAGTTTTCCGCAGAGGTCTATTATAAAAGCCTTCAAAATCAAATTGATTACAAAAACGGAGCAGAGTTAAACTTTAATGATAATGTTGAATCCCAGATACTTTTCGGAGATGGCCGTGCTTATGGATTAGAGCTGTTTCTAAAGAAAAAATATGGTCGGTTTAATGGATGGATTAGCTACACCCTTTCAAGAACAGAACGAAAATTCAACGAAATAAACAGTGGAAATTATTACCCGGCCAGGCAGGATCGCACCCATGATCTTTCCATTGTAGGTATTTACGAATTGAATAAACGATGGACATTATCAGGAACCTGGGTTTACAATACTGGGAATGCGGTCACTTTTCCTACTGGGAAATATACCGTTGACGGTATTACCAAATTATACTATTCCGATCGGAATGCAAACCGGATGCCAGCATACCACCGACTGGACCTGGGAGCAACCTGGACAAATAAAAAGACAGATAAATTTGAATCCAGCTGGACTTTTTCACTTTACAATGCATACGGGCACGACAATGCCTACACGATTACTTTCCGCGATAGCGAGACGGATCCCACAAAAACAGAGGCAGTGCAAACGACTCTTTTTAAATTTATTCCATCGGTTTCATACAATTTTAAATTCTAAAAAATGAAAAAACAGACTCTTTTCATTTTGATCGCAATACTCTTTTTGGTTTCTTCGTGCCAGGAGGTCATCGATCTCAAATTGAACACGACATCCTCTCAAATCGTTATTCAGGGAAATTTGGACGATCTGGAAGGTCCTGATACGATAAAAATCTCGAGATCCGTCGATTTTGATCAGGCATCCATTTTCCCGGCAGTGACTGGAGCAGCTGTTACCATTACCAGCAATGTTGGTGATACCGCTATTTTGACAGAAATCTCCGAAGGAATTTATGTCACGGATTCTTTGCAAGGTGTAGCAGGGCGCACTTATACCCTGAACGTTTTGACGGAAGGAAAAACATATACTGCAAGCTCTACCATGCCCAACGCTGTAGCTATCGATTCCATCTATTTTGAGAAAAGTCTGTTTGGTCAGGAAAAACTGATAACGATTGATTTTAAAGACCCGACTAATAGCACCAATTTCTACCGCTTCATTCAATTTATCAACAATGCTGAGTTAAGTCAATTTAACGTGATGGACGATAAATACATCAATGGAAAAGAATACAGCTACTCTTTTTACAGAATGAGAATGAATAATGACCAATCGCTAGAATCGGGAAGCACTGTTCAAATATGGCTTGAATCTATTGATGAAGGTGTTTATAACTATTTTCGAACGGCAGGGAGTGATGGTAGAAATTCATCTTCACCGGCAAACCCAAACACAAATCTCACGAATGGAGCACTGGGTTACTTCAATGCTTGTTCCATTCGGAAAATAGCGACTATTGTTCCTTAAAAAAAACAGACGATGACTATCAAAAATATAGTTTTTGACTTTGGTGGAGTTTTAATAGACTGGAATCCTATTTATTTATATAAGTCGGTGTTTGCAGATAAGTTAGAAATGGACTATTTCCTAAAAGTCATTTGTAGCCCCGAGTGGAATCTAAAACAAGATGAAGGGCATTCGCTGTCTGAAGCCACAAAAGAGCTTCAACTGCTACAACCCAAGTATAAAAATGAAATAGAACTGTTTTACAAGGATTGGATAAAAATGATTGGTGGTGATATTCCAGAAAACTCCAAGCTTATTGAATCCTTAAAAACAAACTACAGACTTTTCGGTTTATCAAATTGGTCGGCAGAAACTTTTCCTCAAATTTTTGACAGATATTCCTTTTTTAAAGATTTGGAAGGAATTGTCTTATCCGGACAAGAAAAAAGGCTCAAGCCCGATAAAGGCCTTTACGAAATACTTTTAAACAGATACGGACTTCAGGCGAACGAATCCTTGTTTATTGATGACAATAAGAATAATATCCTTACGGCCAAAGAACTGGGATTTTTCACCATTCATTTAGCAGAAGGTGTTTGTTTAGAAAAGGAATTAATACATTTCCATTGTAATCTTTAGCACAGGCATCTTTTCCCTGGGGATCTTCTTAATGGGTATTTTCAACATTGCACTTTATGCAACGGAAATTTTTGCGTGGGCGTGGAATAAAAAGAAGCTTTCAATTGTAAATTTAAAGTATTATATTTGGTAAATTCAATTGTAGTAAATGCATCTAAACAGCGTACATCATGAAGAAAAGTCTTTTAATGTTGGTTTTCTATATTCTGCTTACAGGTTCTTTGTTAGTGAGTTGTGGTACAGCAAAGACGCTGGCAGAAAAACAACAAGATGCCCTGGTAATAAAAGGGAAAGTGGAATCATTTAATTTTAGGTATAATGCGAACGTTGCTTTAGCAGAGGGAAAAACGATTCATCTGAATCATTCCTACAACCTAACGGTCTCTAAAGATACAGTAAGAGCCTTTCTTCCCTTTTACGGCCGTATGTACAGTGCTCCAATAGACGCATCCGAAAATGGAATAAAGTTTATAAGCACCGATTTTGAGTATCAGGTTGTAGCTGGCAAGCGTCCCGGAACATGGATTGTTTCCATAAAAACAGCCGATACAGGTCGTAGTATATCCCTTTGGCTGAATGTTTCTGATAATGGTACAGCTCAGCTAAGTGTAACTGATCCCAACAAAGCACCTATTTCATTTGATGGGTATATTGAATAGAAAGTAAAGTCACCCCTTTCAAAAAAATTTAAAAAAATCCTGCAACATTTTTGTTTTATAAATATATGTCGTATGTTTGCGTCATTAAACATTAAAATAAATTCAATTAAAATTATGAACGCAAAAGATTTAAAACTGGTTGTCAAAGAAAAATACGATGAAATCGCCAGACAGTCCAAAATTCAAAAGGAAACATCCTGCTGCAGCTCTAGCGGCTGTTGCTCCACCGTCGACTATTCCGTTTTCAGTGAAGAGTATGACCAATTGAAAGGTTATGACCCGAATGCAGACCTGGGATTAGGTTGTGGCCTGCCAACTCAATTTGCAGACATTCATTCAGGTGATTCTGTGCTTGACCTGGGAAGTGGAGCTGGTAACGATTGCTTTGTTGCTCGTGCCATTGTTGGAGAAACAGGACATGTCACAGGCATTGATTTCACAGACGCCATGCTCGAAAAAGCGAAAGTAAACAATGCCAAATTAGGTTATAAAAACGTAGATTTTATCCAGGGCGATATTGAAGAAATGCCTCTACCAGATAATCAATTTGATGTAGTTGTCTCCAATTGCGTATTAAATTTGGTACCCAACAAAAATAAAGCACTGAAAGAAATAGGAAGAGTGTTAAAACCCGGAGGTCATTTCTGCGTTTCAGATGTAGTAACAAAAGGAAATCTACCTGAATCTATCCGGAAAAATGCAGAAATGTATGCCGGTTGCGTATCTGGCGCCATTGACCTGAATGAGTATCTGGCAATTATAGAAAAACAAGGATTCCAAACCGTCATCCTTCATAAACTGAAAGAAATAACACTACCGGAAGAAATCCTAAATACCATTCTATCCCCTCAGGATCTAATTGATTTCAAATCTAGTGACATCGGTATTTTCAGTGTAACCGTTTCGGGTACAAAGCCAGATTTTCAAGTAAAAAAATAAAAATGAAAAATATTCTCCTAAAAAAAATGCATTCTAAGGTATTGTAAAACTGCTTTTGTAAATAACTAACAATTCTTTAAAAAAGGGCGTTTTGAGGGTGCTTTAATTTTGTTATTTTTGTAATTGATACTACTTTATACAAAATGAAGAAAGCATTTTCGCTGTTGATTTCGCTCCTTTTTATTTTTGGTCCGCTCATGGCTCAAAAGGCTCCAACCCCGCTTTTTCGAGACCCCATTTATGACGGTGCTGCAGACCCGGTTTTTGTATGGAACAAGCTTGAAAAGAGCTGGTGGATTCTATATACCGCCAGACGTGCCAACCAGGATGCCAATGATGTCGCGTTTTGCTATGGGACCAATATCGGTATCGCATCATCCGATGATCATGGCCAGACCTGGGCATTTCGCGGATATCTGGACCTCAACTTTGAAAAAGGCACCAATACCTTTTGGGCACCAGATGTAATTTACAACAAAGGAACCTACCACATGTTTGTGGTTTATATCCGGGGTGTTTACAACCACTGGGGCGGGGATGCCCACATTGTCCATTATACCAGCAAAAATCTTTGGGACTGGAAATACCAGGGCCCATTAAAAGGGACATCCGACAAAGTCATTGATGCCACCGTTTTTCAAATGAAGGACGGAATTTTTCGTCTTTGGTATAAGGATGAAACACTTGGGGCCATTACCATGTCGGCAGATAGTCCGGATTTATTCCACTGGAAACCAAATTCTAAGCCCAGTATAGGCGGAGAAGCCCATGAAGGACCCAACGTTTTTGAATACAAGGGCTATTACTGGATGCTGACCGATGAATGGCATGGTTTGCGTGTCTATCGTTCCAACGATCTGAACACCTGGGAAAAACAAGGTCGTATTCTGGATGGTCCCAGCAGCCGCCCCGAAGATAAACCAAGTGGTGCTCATGCTGATGTACAGGTAGTTGGCGATAAAGCGTATATCGTCTATTTTACACATCCCGGCCGAACGTCTCATAGTGAAGGAACCAACGATGAAAATGGCGTATTACCTTACAGCAAACGCAGATCATCCCTTCAGGCTGGAGAATTGCAGTTGGTGAACGGAACTTTGATCTGTGACCGGGATAAACCGTTCGATTTTTATTTACCAGATATGAATTACTAGTTTTTTTATTATACAACAATTTACAACCTCATGAAAAAAAACTTTCTCCTGTCAACCCTACTCCTTTTATTTGTCGGGTTTTCTCAGGCCCAAAAACTCAGGCCACCCTCAGTCCCTCTGATCGCACACGACCCCTACTTTAGTGTTTGGTCACCGGCAGATCATCTTTACGATAGCGAAACCAACCATTGGACCGGTAAACCTCAACCACTTCACAGCATGATTCGCGTTGATGGGAAAACGTATAAAATCATGGGCTATGAACCTGGCAATATGGAACCACTCAGACAAAAAAGTCTCAAGGTCTATCCAACCCGAACCGTTTATCAGTTCGAAAATGCCATTGTTTCATTGGAACTGACTTTTACAACACCAGCTTTGGTTTCCAATCTGGATGTATTATCCAGACCGGTAACGTATATCAACTGGGCAGTGAAATCTTTGGACAACAAAGAACACGATATCCAGGTCTTTTTTGATTGCGGCGCAGAAATTGCCGCAAACACAGCAGATCAGGATGTTCAATGGAGTACTCCTGCCATTCAGGGATTAAAGGTGATCCAACTGGGTAGCCAGGAACAATCCGTATTGAAAAAAGCAGGTGACGACATCCGCATCGATTGGGGTTACGCTTATTTAGCCATTCCTGAAGGCCAAAAAGGTCAGGTATCGGTCTCCAGACGACGTGATCTTCTAAGAAGTTTCATTTCAAAAGGTGAAATAACATCCTCTGAAAATTTGTCACAACCCCGTCGTGTCAATGATGGAGACGTAACAATGGGAACATCCTGGAATTTGGGCAAAGTAGGAAACACTGCCGTTTCTTCTCTGGTCATGATTGCTTACGATGATATTAGCAGTATCCAATATTTTGATACCCCTTTAAAAGCATGGTGGAAACGCAACGGAATGACCATGGAGCAGCTTTTGCCTTTGGCTTTGAACGATTACGCGAAGCTTTCAGTTGAATGTGAGAAATTTGATTTGGAATTGATGGCTGACTTAAATACAGTAGGCGGTCCAAAATACGCAGAAATTTGCGCATTGGCTTATCGTCAATGTTTCGCTGCTCACAAATTGACAGCAGATGCCAATGGCAAGCCCCTGATTTTCTCCAAGGAAAACTTCAGTAACGGCTGTATCGCTACGGTGGATGTTATCTATCCTGCCGCACCAATCTTCTTCTTTTTAAGTCCGGAACTGACCAAAGCAATGCTTCAGCCCAATTTCGATTATGCAGCCTCCGCTAAATGGAAATTTCCTTTTGCACCTCACGATATTGGTACTTATCCTCATGCAACCGGTCAGGTTTATGGTGGTGGTGAAGATGATGAGGCCGATCAAATGCCAGTTGAAGAAACCGGTAACATGGTCATCATGACAGCCGTTCTGGCTAAAATGGAAGGAAATGCCAATTACGCAGAAGCCAACTGGCCCATACTTGAAAAATGGTGTGAATTCTTACTTTCAAAGGGTTTCGATCCCGAAAATCAACTTTGTACCGACGACTTTGCCGGCCATTTAGCTCACAACATCAATTTATCTGCAAAAGCAATTGTCGCATTGGGCAGTTATTCCATGTTGTGCGAAATGACAGGAAGAAAAGAAAAAGCCATTGAAGTACGCCAGAAAGCAGAAGTGATGGCTAAAGAATGGATTAAACTGGCAACCGAAGGCGATCACACCAAACTTGCCTTTGACCAACCAAATACCTGGAGTCAAAAATACAACCTTGTTTGGGACAAGCTTCTTGGATTGAATCTGTTCCCTAATGAAGTTATCCAAAAGGAAATCGAATTCTATAAAACAAAACAAGGTGAATTTGGTTTACCGCTTGATAGCCGCGAACGTTACACAAAAAACGACTGGATTACCTGGACAGCAACCATGGCAAATACGAAACAAGACTTTCAGGCTTTATTTGACCCAATCTATGATTACGCAAACAAAACGACAAGACGCGTTCCTTTGTCCGATTGGTACAATACGGACAATGCTTATATGGTTGGATTCCAGGCCAGATCTGTTGTTGGTGGCTTCTTCATTAAAATGCTTGACGACAAAAAGATCTGGACCAAATGGATGAACAAAGGCACCAATGTTTCTTCCGGCAAATGGGCTCCACTGAAGTTTCTCAAATTAGGTAAGGAAATCCTTCCAAATGCATCAACTCTGCCCTCAGAATGGAAATACACCACAGAAAAACCCTCAGAAAATTGGTTTGCTAATGATTTCCAGGACAACTCCTGGAAAACCGGTACTGCTGGTTTTGGTAGCCGCGGTAACCGATTCACAAAAACTATTTGGGATACCAACGATATCTGGATACGTAAATCATTTGACGTGAAAAGCGTTTCCGGCAACAAACTGGCATTGACCATCTTCCACGACGAGGATGCTGTCATCTACATCAATGGAGTATTAATCGATACAATGACCGGATTTACCGGAAAATATGCTAGCGTTATACTGGAAAAGAAAGTAAATGAAGTGCTGCATAAAGGCACCAACACCATCACAATTCAATGCCATCAAACTACCGGTGGACAATTTATTGACGCTGGTCTGTCTGAATACTAAGACTACACAAATACTAAAAAAAAGAGATTGTCAAAAAGGACAATCTCTTTTCTAACTCATAAAAAAGGCCCGCACCAAAGATGCAGGCCTATTTTATTTATTTTCAGTCGTATCAAAAAGCATCAACGATGCCCATGAAGTCTACTGCATTTAAAGCAGCACCACCTATCAAACCACCGTCAACGTCAACGTTTGCGAAAAGTTCTTTAGCATTGGAGGCTTTGCAGCTGCCACCGTAGAGAATAGAGCAGTTTTCAGCGATTTCCTGACCATATTTAGCAACCAATACGCTACGGATAAAAGCGTGGATTTCCTGAGCTTGTTCAGAAGAAGCAGTCTTGCCAGTACCGATAGCCCAAACGGGTTCGTAAGCCAAAACAATCTTTGAAAAATCTTCAGCAGAAAAATCAAAAAGAGATTCTTTGATTTGAGCTTCAACAACTTCGAATTGTTTGCCAGCTTCGCGTTCTTCCAAAACTTCACCAATACAGAAAATAGGAGTCAGACCATTAGTCAAAGCCAATTCAGTTTTGGTTTTCAGGGTAGAACTTGTTTCACCATAATAAGCACGACGTTCAGAATGGCCAAGAATGACGTATTGAGCACCGGTAGATTTTACCATTTCTGCAGATATTTCGCCGGTATAAGCACCAGAAACATGATCAGCACAGTTTTCAGCAGCAACGCCCAATTTAGCGCTGTCAACGATAGCACAAACAGAAGCCAAGTGAATGTAAGGAGTACCGATGATTACATCGCAATTAACGGTTTTTTTTGATAGGATATCATTCAATTCGGTTGCCAAGGCAATGCCTTCCTGCAGGGTCTTGTTCATTTTCCAGTTACCTGCAACAATGTTTTTTCTCATTTTTCGTTGTTTTACAAATTAATAAACCTATATATAATCTAACTAATTTTCTTCTTTTGAAAATTGAAATGAAAGCGGTACCCTTTGTGCAAACCATAAAAAAGGAACAAAGGAATAAAGAAAAGGAAAAAAACTTTTCCGATTATTTCCAGCGTGTTAATCTTTTTGACAGCACCCCATTGTGTTTCATTCAATGGTTTTTTAATTTTGGAGAAATCCGGAATATCCCTGAAACCGAACTTTTGGAGTACGACCCCATCCTTAAGCAACAATATGCCTGGATTAGAACGGATGATCGTTTTTAAAGTACGATCGTCGACAGAACAAAATTCAATGTTAGAATCGTATTCGTAATTCCATTCATCTATGGCTGCATTATCAGAACTCGTTAGTCCATAAATTGCATAATTATAGGCTTTAGCGTATGCTTTTACGTTCTGTATCAAAAAAATATTATCGCGATTGGCGTCCTCCAACTTTGGACTGACCAATAAAAAAGTGTAGGATGAATCCTTCAGAATGTCATCGGTGATGACTCCTTTTGTTGGATGTTCTATCACAAAATCATGAATAGGTGGCGTATAGCCTTTTTTGATTTGCTTGTCTACCCTGTCTACATACTTCCATTCCGGTTTGTCCAACGGAGCCTCATCAACTGAAAATTCCTGTTTTACACCATTCTTTTCATAGATAAAACGAGTATCAAATGAATCCCGGGCAGCTCCCTCAGGTATAGTCATCAAATCTGCCAGTTTATTCCCTATTTGATAGGGGCGAAAATCCAGTAAGGGCAAATGCATGTAGGAATATCCAGAGAGTAATAAGGGAAAAAGCAGACACCAATAGGCTGATAACCGGCTTGTTCGTCGACCAAATAAAGAATAAAACCAATCATGCCATAGATAAACAGGTACAGCCAATGAAAGTAAAATGATGTTTTTGTAGAAAGTCTCCCAATTGCTCAGTATCAAGGCATCACCAAAACAACCACAATCTGTAACCGGATTTTTAATGGCCAGATAAAGTGTAAATGGGGTCATAAAAAGCATAAAAAAAAGAGAAAGCAGACTGGTTGATTTTTTCCAGATACCTAGTAAAAGTGCTGCCCCCAGAAAAAATTCAGCTGCAGCGAGGCAAACAGCCATCAAAAGAGTCAAATCAGAAAGGAAAGACCAGTTAAAAGCCTCAAAATAATCAGCAAATTTGTAAGCTGACCCAAGCGGATCAACTGCTTTAACAAAACCAGAAAAAACAAAACATCCACCCAGAATAAATCGGGCAATGTTAATCAATAGCATTTTGGTCTTTTCCATCCAGTTTACTCCTTTCGGATATCAACATTCAACATTATCAAAATCCATACGAATCAATCCAAAAATGGCATAATTCATCATATCAAGGTAATTGGCATCAATACCTTCTGAAATGAGTGTTTGGCCACCCAAATCTTCAATTTGCTTGGTTCTGTGTAATTTTTGGAGTATTAAATCCGTAAAAGAGGAAATTCTCATACTTCTCCATGCTTCGTCGTAATCGTGGTTTTTGTCCAACATCAGATTCTTGGCAATGGTGATTTTCTCATCGTAAATCTTCATAGCCTCATCCGGTGTTAAGTCGACATGTTCTGCATAACCTCTTTCCAATTGTATCAAACCAATAATACCGTAATTGACAATGGCAATGAATTCCGGGCGAATACCCTCTTCAACCTTTGCATTGCCTTTTATTTCCAGACTTCGTATTCGGTTTGCTTTAATAAAGATCTGATCTGTAACAGATTGCGGTCGTAAAATTCGCCATGCAGCTCCATAGTCGTGTAGCTTTTTATTAAAAACTATACGACACTGTGAAACGACGGCATCAAATTGCTTATTTGTATCGGCCATAAAGCAGAATTTTGCATTTAATAGGCCACAAAAGTAGTAAAAAAGGAACGGATTATCAAGATAAACGCAGGCGTTGTCCTGGACGAATTGTTGAACGTTGTGTGATATTGTTCAATTTGCAAATCGATTTAACACTTACTCCGCTTCTTGATGAAATCTTTGAGATAACATCCCCTTTTTTAACTGTGTAATATTGTACATTTGAGTAAGATCCTTTTGTATATTTCCCTGTACCTTCACTACTTCTTACACCTTCATAGGAACCTCCTGAATAGGCAATTCTTTCTTCAAATGTTCTAGACTTAACAACATAGTACTTATTGTGCAAGGGTACATAATCCTCAAAACTGAACAATTTGGCAGGATTTATAGGATTACCATATAGACGGGTTTCAAAGTGAAGGTGTGGCCCGGTTGAATGTCCGCTGCTTCCCCCCAATCCAATGGGATCTCCAGCTTTTACTTCTTGATTTGGTGCTATAAGAAATTTGGATAAATGTCCATAAATGGTTTCCAAACCCTGATTGTGACGAAGAACAACATAGTATCCATAACCACCGCGGTTAAAACGACGAATACGAACTCTTCCGCTGAAAGCTGCACGAATGGTATCACCAAAATTGACTTTTAAATCTGTACCGTTGTGGAAGCGTCGGCTTCTCGGTCCAAAAGGTGAAGTGACATGTCCAAGACAAGGGGGATAATATTCTGAAACATTTACATAAAAACTATCTTTCATGTTATTTAGACCCATTCCATAAGGATTGACGCGGGAATCGCTCCAATGCTCATAAAGCCCTTCGTACAAGTCACCGGTTTCTTCTTCTTCCTCCATCAACTGACGAGTGATAACAGAGTCAAGCGCGGCATGTTTTTTGTCGTACCTGATATTGACAGAATAGTTATTCTGCCCGTATACACTAGAAATGCTTAAGGATATTAGAAGAATTAAGGTTTTGTAAAAATGCATAAATATCAATTTGGGTGATAAAAAAAAAGCCCTTTTGGCTTATCAACTTCTCAAATATACTAATTAAAAATGGAATAACCTGACCTTTTAAGGTTTTTTTTCATATGAAATTAGCTGATAACACCCCAATTTATCGATTTAGAGAATATTTTTTTCAATTGCTTTTTAAGAACAAGATGCTCTGGCATAGCTAAATCAGGGTCATTTTCCAAAATAGATCTGGCTATTGTACGTACATATTCTATTAGTTGACCATCTTTTGCCAAATTCGCAATTTTTAAGTCAATACCGATGCCACTTTGTTGCGTTCCTTCCATATCTCCAGGACCCCGGAGTTTCAAATCAGCCTCCGCAATTTCAAAGCCATCATTGCTGGAAGTCAGTATATCTATACGTTTTCGGCTGTCTTCAGACAATTTATAGGCTGTGACCAGAATACAATAAGATTGGTCTGCGCCACGACCAACCCGACCACGCAATTGATGAAGCTGCGAGAGCCCGAACCGTTCGGCACTTTCTACCATCATGACAGATGCATTGGGTACATTAACGCCTACTTCAATAACAGTAGTGGCAACCAATATACGTGAAGATCCTTTTACAAAGTCCTGCATGTGAGCCTCTTTTTCGACGGGTTTCATTTTTCCATGAACCATGCTGACTTTCACCTCCGGAAAAACTTCACTGATGTGCTTGAAGCCATCTTCCAGATTTTTATAATCTGACTTCTCGGATTCAGAGATGAGTGGATAAACAATATAGATCTGACGTCCGGCTTTTAACTGTTCACGCATGAAATCATAGAGTGGTCCCCGTTTACTGTCAAAACGGTGCACTGTTTGTATTGGCTTTCGACCAGGTGGCAATTCATCTATGACGGAAACATCCAGATCTCCATAGAGTGTCATCGCAAGGGTTCTGGGTATAGGAGTAGCTGTCATAACCAATACATGGGGCGGATTCTCATTTTTAAGCCACATTTTAGAGCGCTGTTCCACCCCGAAACGGTGTTGTTCATCGATAACGACCAGTCCCAGATTTTGAAACTGAACGGTATCCTGAATCAGCGCATGCGTTCCAATCAGGAAATTTATTTCTCCCGAGCGAAGTCCTTCATGCAATATCACCCTTTCTTTGGCTTTTGTAGAGCCTGTGAGCAAAGCGACTTTGATATCCATATCCTCTAAAAGAGTGGAGATGGTTACAAAATGTTGGTTGGCCAGAATTTCTGTTGGAGCCATAATACAGGCTTGAAAACCATTATCGACAGCCATTAGCATGGACATCAGAGCCACCAGCGTCTTACCGCTGCCAACATCACCCTGCAATAAACGATTCATTTGTCTGGGTCTGGCCATGTCGTTGCGAATTTCACGCAACACCCGCTTCTGAGCTCCCGTCAATTCAAAAGGAAGATATTTATGATAAAACGTATTGAAGTTTTCCCCAATCAGTTCAAATGGATATCCTCTGTATTTTCGCTCACGAGCCAGTGCATACCTTAATATATTTAACTGAAAATAAAAAAGCTCTTCAAATGTGAGACGGTATCGTGCCTGCTTTAAAGTCAAGGCGTCGGTTGGAATGTGCATCTGCACCAAAGCATCCTGCAAACGCATCAGGCGATAGCGTTGAATGATGTCAGGTGGAAGCGTTTCAGGGATGGCTTCGTGTATATTTCGGATCAGATTGTTTTGGATGGTCTGAATGACCTTGGAATTGATATAATGCGACTTCATTTTTTCAGTCGTATTATACAAAGGTTGCAATGTCGTGGTCATGGGTGCTTTTGCATCACTCAGAACATCCACATCGGGATGAGCAATGGAAAGTTGATGACCATACAAGGAGGGCTTCCCAAAAACCAGGTAGTCTACGTCTGTCTTATATTTGTCCAGTATGAATTTCAGACCCTTGAACCAGACCAGTTCCAGAATGCCTGTACCATCTGTAAAATTGGCAGAAAGTCGTTTGGCTCTGCCTTCTCCAACCAGCTGAAAGGATTGGAAACGTCCGATGACCTGGATATAAGGAAGATTGGATGTCAGTTCATTGATTTTGTAGAATTTGGACCTGTCCACATATTTATAGGGGAAATAATAGAGCATTTCTTCCTGATTAAAGATTTGAAGCTCTTTCTTCAGGATTTCAGCCCTTGCCGGGCCTACACCAGGAATATAGGTCAGGTCTTTATTAGTCAGGTCCAACACGTTTTCTATAATCCAAGGTTAGACTTAATCATCTGTTCGGCTAGTAGCAGGTCGATGGTATTCGTTATTTTGATATTCTCCATCAAACCTTTAATCAGATTCACCTTAAAGCCGGAAGCTTCCACCACAGAGGCATCATCGGTAAAGCTTTCCTGATAAGGCGTATTATAAGATTTCTTTAATAGATCTGTTCGAAAGGTTTGTGGTGTCTGTACAGAACGAAAGGTTTCGCGATGCATGGAGAAACTGGTTTCACCGTCCAACCTGCGGATACTTTCAGTCAGTTCCGTAACCGGAATTGCAGAACCAAATTCTTCTGCAGCCTGATAACATTGTTGAATAAATTCCGTATTAATAAATGGTCTGACGCCATCATGTACGGCTACCAACCCATCTATTTGAGTTAAAGTCAACCCATTGCTGACTGATTCAAAACGGGTAACACCACCATTGACTATCTGATGTGGTATATTAAAGTTATACTGAGTACAAAGTTCTTTCCAATATTTTTGCTGATCTTCCGGTAAAACCAGAATCAATACAATTTTAGGATCAGTATTGTAAAAAACTTCTAATGTATGCATCAAAAGTGGTTTACCCGACAACAACAGAAATTGTTTGGGAACGGCTGTCCCCATCCTGACGCCTTTGCCGCCCGCGACAATGATAGCGTATCTTTTCAATTTTTTCTGTTTCATTTCAATCAGTCCCGGGTATTAAATCTTTGTTTGTTCAAAAACGGCCTGAATCTCAGCATCCGTCTCGTATAATTTTTTCTTGCAAGCTTGTAGTAATTCGGTGGCTCGTTTTACTTTCTGGCTCATTTCATCGACATCCAGACTGTTCTTTTCCAATAAAGCGAGAATTTGCTCTATCTCTTGCATGGCTGCGTTGTATGAAAACTTTTTGTCAGTCATTTTTTAGTTCTGTTTTATTTATTGTACTATAAACCACGCCATCACTCAAACGGGTGCAGATTTCTTCACCGTTCGATAGATCCTGTACGGATTTGACGATTATTCCGTTATGCAAGGTAAGTGAAAATCCTCTCTTAATCAATATTTCCGGCGAAAATCCGGCCAGGGTTTTTTCCATCATTTCTCTCTGATGTTTAAACTGCTCCAGGCTGGAATTTGTTCGGTGAATTAGATTGGAATAGTGCATTTCCACCAATTGTTTCTTTTGGAAAAGCAGGTGTCGGGATTGATTTTTCAACTCAGCCTCACGCCGTTCAATCAGCAGGTCGGCCAAATGTATCCTTTCGCGTGCATGAAGCCGCAAATGGTCTGAATTCGCACTAAGCTGCTGTTTATAGGTGTCCATCAAGGTTTTCACGGACTGATGAAATCTGTTAAAGTTTGTATCCAGCCTGTATGCCTCCTGCGAAAGGTTACTAAGCAAATATTCAGCAGCTGCAGTTGGCGTTTTAACGGAAACATTGGAAACCCGGTCCAGAACAGATAAATCCCTGTCGTGTCCGATTCCGGAAAGAATGGGTATAGGATATTGGGCGCAATAATAGCAAAGTCCATAACGGTCAAAACAACTCAGGTCAGCGGATGCCCCGCCCCCTCTGATAATGACAACTGCATCAAAATCAATCCCTGTTTCCAGTATCAGGTCCAGTGCTGCAATAATGGATGGTTCTGCCGGTTCTCCCTGCATGATGGCCTGAAAAAAAGCGGTATAAAAAATAAAGCCATAATCGTTGTGGTGCAATTGATCCATAAAGTCCTCATATCCTGCAGCTGAAGGTGATGAAACAATGGCCAGACGTTGTGGCAGTAAAGGCCAGGGCAGTTCCTTGTTCAAGTCTATCACACCGTCCTGTGTTAACTGACGGATGACTTCATTGCGGCGTAAGGCCAGATCACCTACCGTATAGGCAGGATCAATAGAGCGGATAACCAGATTATAACCATACAGTTCATGGAACTCTACTGAAACTTCTACAAGAATTTTCTGTCCGGCCTGTAATTTCGTTCCCGTCTGTTCTTCAAAAAAAGGCTTTAATCCGGTCCAGACATTGCCCCAAATAGTAGCTCTGGCTTTGGCGCAAATGGTATCTGACTCATTCCTTTTTTGAATGAGTTCCAGATAGCAATGACCGGAAAAATGTTCCTTACATTCGCTGATTTCGGCCTGCACCCACAGTGTATCGGAAAAGGCTTTCCGTAACTGATTCCTGACCATTAAATTTAAATCCAGAAGGGTAAGCGGTTCGATCATCTACGTTTAATCATTTTTTGAAAAACTTTTCTTTCTCCCGAAACCAGAAATTCTACAAAGTAAATAGAATCCGGGAAATAGGAAACATCGACCATGGTGTCATTTCCCGATAAAGTCTTCTCCAGTACTTTTTCTCCAAAAGCATTGTATATACATATTTTTACGGGCACCGACATCATGGAGAAATCGGCAAAATGAATATAATCTATTACAGGATTGGGATAGCAATAAAAATTTGGAAATTCGGATTGAGGGAGTGATTCTTTTAGAGATATCCATATTTTCTGGGCATTGGGTATGCCGTATCCATAAATAGTGTCTGGATTTGTCGATCTATTACCACTCTCTTTAATTAATCGAAACAATTCTGTGGCCTTCATTTGTGGAAATGCACTCCAGATACTTGCCGCCATTCCGGCTACCAAAGGTGCGGAATAAGAAGTGCCACTGCCGGTTGCAAGCGTTCCACCACCAGTGACAATGGTATTACTCGTACCCATCGCCATGACATCCGGTTTGACCCTTCCATCTGCAGTAGGACCTATGGAGGAAAAATCACTTCTAATCTGATCTGTCTGAACGGAACCAACTGTCAGAACGCCTTCTACATCTGCCGGAAAATCAATTTTCTTCCAATCTCCATTCCCATCATTACCGGCGCTGGTAACAATCAACATTCCTTTTTGTGCTGCAATTGAGGCACCTCTGCTTATAAAGGAAGTCTTCCCATCCAGCTTATTCTTTCCATCAGCTAATTCAGGAACATCAAAAACGGTATAACCGAGCGAACTGGTCACGATGTCTGCACCAATGCTGTCCGCAAATTCTACGGCTTCCACCCAATAGTCTTCTTCGATGGGAAATTCGCTGAGAACATCTTCAGACCTTAAAAGACAGTAGTTGGCCTCGGGTGCTGTGCCAACCAAGGAATAAGCTTCATTGGACGCCATCAGTGACAAGACAGCAGTGCCATGGGCATGCCCGGTAAAGATGGAGGACGGCGGATAAATAAAATCTTTTGAAACAGATAGGGACAAATGCTTAAACCAAGCCATGGTATCCACACCATAGAAACCGGCATCAACTACTGCAATGGTCTTTCCTGCACCTTTGTATCCCATATCATGTAAGGGCTTTAGACCCAACATTTCAACCTGAACGGCAGCTTTTCCATAGATATTGGATGAATCCAGCTTAAATTTATCATTTTTTTTGGAAACCTTGATTGGGTCTGCTTTTGGAGACTTAGGATTCACCCAGACCAAACGAATATCTTTTACAAAAGGCAACGTTTTAAGACTATCAATACAAGAAGAGTCTGTTGCTGAAATTACAACAGTATTAAGCCAGCGAGATTTACAGACAAGAGTATATCCTTTTGACTGAATAGCATTTATATACGTTCTCGATAGTGGCCTATCGGTAGAATCTAAAGCAATGTCCTGATTTTCGCGTCGGGAAAGGGATTTGGATGAAAGCTCAAAGATTTGTGTACCGACTGATTCGTCCTTTTTATCCGTCAGAAAAACACGAAACCGCAAGGCATCATTGATTGCCTGTACTGAACAGGTAAAGAAAAGCAATACAAGATATAGAACTGTTGTCTTTCTCATCCATAACTATTTTACAGATTCGATTAACGGGTTATCAGAACCACTGCAGAAGCAGATATTCCTTCTTCCCGACCGGTATAACCTAATTTTTCAGATGTTGTCGCCTTGATGGAAACGGCATCGGGCCCGACTCCCATCAAAGGAGCCAAGCAGGCTTGCATTTCGGTTATAAATGGATTTATTTTAGGACGTTCTGCGCAAATGGTCGCATCAATATTGTTTACCTTCCAGGATTTTTCACCCAGAAGTGCCATCGTCTCTTTGAGTAATATTTTACTGTCAATGCCCTCAAAATCATCGGATGTATCGGGGAAATGAAATCCGATATCCCGCAAGTTGGCGGCACCCAATAGGGCATCACAAATGGCATGAATCAACACATCGGCATCTGAATGACCAAGTAAGCCTTTTTCGTGTGGAATCTGTACACCACCAAGCCACAAAGACCGGTCACTCACCAGGCGGTGTACATCAAAACCATAACCAACACGTATATCCATAAAATTAGGTTCTCGATTTATTTGCCTATCAGCATATTAAGACCTTCCATATCGAATGCCAGGGAGAAACGCAATGTTTCATCCAAAGGATTGCTTTGTGATTGGGAGATCAGGTAAGAGGCATCCAAGCGGAACATGCTCATCTTAAAACCAGCACCGAAGGTGAAATATTTGCGATTGCCTTTGTATTGATTTTCATAATAGTAACCACCACGAACAAAGAATTGATTGTTGTAGGCATATTCTGCACCGATAGAACCGTAAATTTCCTGCAATTCTTCAGCCATACCTCCGGGTGCATCATTAAATGATTTGAATATGCCTTCAATGGAAGACACATTTGTTGTTACTTCCAGCGTGTCAGCAGGTGTCGGAACAAGCATCTTGTTGATATCCATAGAGAAATTCAAAGCATTGAAATCATCCATGGGATAGTGAACGGAAGTTCCTATACGAAGATTGGTCGGTATGAAATAGCTGGTGTTACCTCCATCGTAAGAAATTTTAGTACCAATATTGGAAATATTTGCACCAAAAGCAAGAGAACCACGTTCGCGACCGAAATAGATCGGTTGTTTGTAATACGCAGCAATATCTGCGGCAAAAGCGGAACCGGCTGGATCATCCCCGCTAATCAGGTCAGACTTCATATAGCGCATAGCAACAGCCATGGATAATCTTTCTGAAAGCAAACGGGAATAAGCAACATCAAAAGCCCACTCATAAGGTTGAACAGAATAACCTTGATCATCAACAGAGGTTCTCAACAGTACTTCTCCAAGTGAGAAATAACGCAAAGAGCTACTTAAAGACTGGTTTTCACCGAGTTTGTAATAACCGGCCAAATAGGTTAAATTGATATCCGGAGCCAATTTGGACAACCAGGGAGTAAAAGACAAAGAAACGCCTGCATTACTTTCTATTTGAGCATATTTAGCAGGATTCCAGTATTGAGAATTCACATCCGGGTCTGTGGCAGCACCCAGATCACCCATACCACTGGCAACGGCATCCGGAGAAATACTCAATGAATAAACTGAATTGACTATTGGATTGTACTTGTTTTCAGCATTGGAAGTGATAGCTATGCTCAAAAAAAATGCTGCACTTACTAATTTATAAGTTGTCTTCATATATGTTTTAATAAATTACTTTAAAAATGTGATACCTCTATAGAAAACAGCAAACAGGACAGATTATTGTCCTGAAATCTGTATTTTCTCTGATCCGGTAGTTTGGGCACCACTAGAATCCGTAAATAAGACCCTGCAAATATAAATACCATTTGACACTTGACGACCATTTTTGTCGGTTAATTTCCATTCTAACCTGTCACTTATATTCATTTCAGTCTGCATATTCCAGTCAGCTGTCCAGATTAATCGACCTAAGAGATCAAAAATGGTTAATTTTACACCCACATACACTTCGGGCCTGTCGTGTGTAAACCAAAAGAAGGCACTGCCATCCATTTGAGCATATTTTAAATCAGAGACATTGGGATCCAAACCCTTCAGAACATCAAACCAAAGCGTATCTGTGCTTGAATTATTCTGAACATCCCAGGCTTTTAAAGTTAAATGATGTTTACCTGTGGTCAGTTCAGGTAAAACATAGCTTACAACGCCAGAAGTGAAACTTCCTGAATTGGAGGAATAGAAACTATTCAGATTATACGTATTGGAAGAATTGTCGTCTATAGTAAGGATTAAATCATGACCTATGCCATTACCAGATGTATTCAAACCATTTTCATCCGAAATTTTGGCCAAAAGTGTTGGGGTTTCATTTACGAGTTTGCCAGGTTTATAGTTATAATCATTCAGAAATAACTCCATTTCCGGACCAACTTTATTGATACTTGCTGCGTTGTCGGTACCTGATAAAATAATATTCTGGTAAAAACCCTGAGCTTCGTTTGTACCGCTATTGTCGTAAGCATACAGGTTGATAGAGCCAGTCTTACTGGAATAACTGATATCTTTTGGCACGACAAACGTAAAGCTGAATTTGCCATTCCGGACACTATCCTTTCCGGAAAACAAGACTTTACTACGGTCATAGAAGCTTGTAGAAGGAGAATTGGCATTAATCTTCCAGGACATCAATACATCCTTAGCGTCCAATATAGTGGGACAAACTATGCCATTGAAGTCAGCAGCAAAAGTGTTATCCTCTTTTTGAATTTCTCCTGAAATGGTTACGGTGCTTAATGCGTGAAGGGTATCTATTCTTTCAGAAGATATGTCCTTGCCATTTATCTGTGTCACTTTGGCTGATAATTGTGGATAGGCCAGTTTAAGTGCAGGATCTCCGATGAGGGTAAAACTTAGTTTGTTGGAATCACCTGTCAGGCCGCTGCTTCCCTTGGATCTATTCATGATTTCACCTAAGGATAAACGAATACCATTTTGTTTGGAAAAAATATTGGCGCAAAAACTTTGATTCAGCTGGAAATTACTGGATGAATAAACCAATCTCGTGGTTGTGAAAAGGCCTATACCACCGCCATTGGGGTTCAGGAATAGCTCTTCTCCTCCTGAAACTTCCGGAGAGTCAAAACGGGTAAAATCACAGGTTGCTGTTACAAAAAGAGGCAGACACTTGTTGGTCATTGCCTTTATTTCTCCGAGTGTCAATATCTTTTCCTCAGCCCATTGAGTCGTTGAACCGTGTCCGGTATAATTGACCATTAACAAGCCTGAATTCAATAATTCCTTAAAGCGTTTATTGGCATCAGGTACGGTGGATCCGGAAACAGTCGTGACCTTGGGATAACCATCTACGTAAATCTTACTGATCATAAACTCCGGATTTTCATTTTCTACCGAACTGGCCAAAGCATCTGCCTGTATTTCATGAATATAATCGTTTCCATCATCGGCCAGGTAAAGCAGACGATTTTTCCACACACCTTTTCTGGCATTTGTCATATAGGATATAGTCTTATCTACAGCCAACTTAGCCTGCTCCGGTGATGAAACCGGAAAACGTCCGATTCCTATATCCAGTTTATCCATTGCCAGATTAGCACCTTCACTATCATCCAAAAAACCAAAATAGTCATCGGTCACATACGATGACGTATTATCCAGACTCTCTACTGATTGATAGGTCAAAAGTTTGTTCGGCTTGAATGAATTGTTTGCAAACATGGATGAAACGAGCCTGTTGTCATAAACGCCATCTCCGAAAAGGAGTAAAAATTTGGGCAATAAGTCTACATTGGAACCAGCTTTGTCAAAGAAATGCTTCATCATGCGTCTATAGGCTGTTGCATCGGGTGTTCCGGATGAAAATTCATTGTAGACTTGTTCTGGTGTGACTACCAATACACTCAAATTATCATAAGTAGCATGAGCCTGAGCCAATGTATTGGCATAGGTCATATATTCCTGGGGAACGATGATGGTCATATCCACTTGGGAATGCCCGTGAATATTCTGATTAGCCACATTCCCTTCAAGGGTAGGCTTAAGGTATGTTCCGTTGAGGTCTACAGATACGTATTCATGCAAAGTAGAAACCGATGCGTCAAAACCATAGTCCGTTCCTGACAGAACTCCATTCATTTGTACCATTTCCAGAGGATTGGTTACATCAAAAATTACTGTTTTGTCAGTGGCATTTTGTAAAGTAAAATGACCTACCTGATTGGTTCCTACACTTTTCGGATCTCTGAAAAGCAGGTACGGTCCGGACATTTTCAAATATCGGTTCACATTCAAGGCTATATAATCCAGACAAGCTCTGTGTGTTTGAGAATTACCATTTTTCAAGTATTCCACTTTGATGGAAATGGCTTTGTTTTTAGGCTTGAATGTGACGGTGCTAGTGGCCGCACATCCATATTTGTAGTCATCCGATGCCAGTACCTGATTGATGGACATGCTGCCAAGCTGGATATTGTTTACATACACTTTGCAAGTGGAAACCCCTGTATTTTTTGCAACAAAATCGACCTGTGCGCTTGAATACTGCACCGTATCCAAATTGGCTACATCAAAAGAAAAAGTCTGGACTGCGTTTGTAGTAAAATCTTCTCCATAAAGTTGACGTCCAGTTCCGCTATTGGCTACAGATTCTCCCAGATTCACGCGTTCGGTTTCATGAAGCAATCTATCGGTAAAGGAATTTATCTGCACCGTCGGAACTCCAGTAAATGTAGACATCGCTGGAGTTTTGGTACCAATGGATCGTTCCCCAACAAAATAATAAGCCTTATCCGAATAGTGATTTCTGACCCTTTTAAACAAGAGGGAAGTGTTGTCGTATTTCCAGGAGATGGGCCCTTGAGCATAAAATAGGATATAATCACCTTCATTAAAAATGTTATCCGACCCCATTTCTTTCCATACAGCGACTTCAGGAAGATCATCCTGATACCCGCCAAGACTGAATTTTTCTTCCAGGAGTGCGCCACCATATCCATATATCTGTACTTTCTCCGGGTCTATGCCCATACCTTTGATGTCTGTATAGGTCAATTTATACATTCCTGTTTCAGTAACGGATATTTTATTCCATTTTCCGGAAGATAGTACAGAGGAAGTGGTCGTTGCAGCTCGCATGACTGGAGCAGTCGAAGTAGCAGCAAGAAGTCCGGCAACAGGCTTAATGTCCCAGTCAAAGGAAACCAATTTGTAATAGTCATTGCCTTTTTTGATAAACGGACAGAAGGTAAGGTCAAGCACCTGTTTTTTGCGTTGCATACCGATGGACAGTTGAACATCTATGCTATCGGCAAAAGACTTTAAATAAGGTTTAAGTGAACGTTTCTCTTTTGAGTTCAGCTTTACAAACTGAGGAAAAATTAATTTCGCAGTATAGGATAATGCTTGAGTTTCAGGAATCTGAGATTCGGAAAAGGTAGGTAAAGTTTTATCTCCATGATGTTGAGAACCTTTAAAATCGGGTACTTTCTGACCGGAATAATCGTGCAGAAACCACACCAAAGTACGGTTATTGCTGGCTGATAAGCCTACTCCCATCAATAAGGCAAAAAACAAACAATATATTCGTCTCATTTACTCGATTTTTTGTGATTCTTGAATTGTCTATAGAAAACGGGAAAATAACTGCAATAGTATCTACTTAACTCGAAGATCCAGCATTTTTTCCCCCATCAGATATCCTTCCAGATGGTCATCCATGTTGATACGGCCTACACCTGCGGGCGTACCGGTAAAAAGCAAGTCTCCAATTTTCAATGTAAAAAAACGGGAAGCATATTCGATGACCTGAGCAACGGTAAATATCATATCGGCTGTGCAACCATGCTGTACAGTCTTTCCATTTATGTCTAAATGAAAATCCAGATTTTGTATATCCTTGTACTTCTCTATAGGTTCAAATTGACCAATCACAGCAGACTGATCAAAACCTTTGCTAATTTCCCAAGGCAATCCGGCATTTCTGAGTTTTTTCTGTAAATCCCTGGCTGTCAAATCCAGGCCGACCGTAATTTCATTGTAATAGCGGTGAGCGTATTTGGCTGAAATGTTTTTACCCAGTTTACTGATTTTTACGACAATTTCTGTTTCGTAGTGAATCTCATCCGAAAAATCGGGTAGAAAAAAAGGGTTATTGGTTGGGCATACTATTCCAGGAGCATGGCACAAGGATGAGTCCGGCTTAATAAACAACACTGGTTCCGTTGGTTCCGGATTATTTAATTCAAGCAAATGTTTGCGGTAATTCATTCCGACCGCTAATATTTTCATAGAGATATGTTTTTATTGGTTTTCCAGGCGGTTAAACATAACTGCCAGGTGTGCATAGATGGAAGTATTTTGCACAACAATATTTTTAGGGACTCGTATGCGTACAGGTGTAAAATTCCAGATAGCACGAATGCCACCAGTTATCATTAAATCTGTTGCAGCTTGTGCCTGATCAACCGGTACAGTCAGAATGCCGATGGATACTCCCATTTCTGCTTGTTTATGTATAAATTCATCTACATGATACACGGGTAAACCTTTAATTTCTGTACCAATGGTTTCTGGATTGACATCAAAACCAGCTACTATTTCCATGCCATATTGAGAGAGACCTCTGTCCTGTAAAAGTGCAGCGCCCAGACTTCCAACACCAAATAAAAAAGCTCTGTGCGCGCTTCTAAAGCCAAGAAAATTTTCAAGCACATCCACCAATTCATTGACATCATAACCTACTCGCGTTTTACCGCTCACATTTACCAAAGACAAATCTTTTGCTATTTGTGATGCACCAACGTTGATGGCACGGGAAATCTGCGTAGAAGATACAAATGCTTCACCTTTGTCAGCTTCTAACTTTAAGTAAGCCAAATACCAAGGGAGCCTTCTAAGTGTGGGCTCAGGAATATTTTGCAAATCGTTTATTTTATTAATTTCCATCAGGTTAAAATGTGTACTGCAGTACAAAAATACTAAAAAAAAACAATTGAGTGATTTAATTATTGTCAGAGAGCAAAAACATATTTACTTTTGGACATAAAATAATAAGATTCACCATCATGTCTCAAAAAAACTGGAAGGACGTCCTAGGCTCCACATTGGCAAAATTGCCTGATATAGAACAAGAAATACCTGTTGAAATTGAAAAATCCAAGGGCTTTGAAAAAGTGCCTGCCGTTCACCAGAATTTCATTATTCGTTTCGAAAAACGTAACGGTAAACCAACCACCATTGTAAGTAATTTTCAAGGTTCAGAACAGGACTTAAAAGATTTGGCAGCTAAACTTAAAAAACATTGCGGAGTCGGCGGTTCAGCCAAAGACGATGAAATTCTTATTCAGGGCGATGTACGTACTAAAATAGCAGACCTCCTTCGCAAACAAGGACACGCGGTCCGCGGCGACTTCAAAAAATAACCCAACCCTCACTCGTTTCACCACCAATACCACACCATACAAAAAAGGCCGGAACCCAAAAGTTCCAGCCTTTTTTTATAATCATTCCGCGCTTCCTTTCTTTTCTAAATTTCTTTCTTAAAGAAAGCCATTCAACGCACCCATTTTGTTATTTATGGAGCGAAGGACAAGGCGCAAAGTGCAAGTCACACCGGAGCGTACTTTTCGTACGTGAGGATTGACGAGCTGATTGCAACGCAGTAATTCACTTCAGAAATAACAAAATTTATTCCTGGTTGAGAGTTACACGTTTGAAGGCGGTAATTCGAAGGTCCTTATCAGCCCCCTTCAAATACTGCTCGATGTTGATCTTCGCATCTTTGATGAATGATTGTTCAAGCAAAGTAGCTTCCTGATAAAACTTATTCAAACGACCTTGAGCAATTTTATCCAACATATTTTCAGGTTTGCCTTCCTGACGTGCTTTTTCACGAGCAACTTCCAATTCACCTTCTACTACAGAAGCAGGAACTGATGCACGATCTAAAGCGATTGGGTTCATAGCTGCTGCTTGCATTGCTACATCGTGACCAACCTGAAAGTCAGTTACTTTGTTGAAAGAAACGAGAGTAGCCAATTTGTTTCCCGGGTGAATATAGAAAGTAGAATAGACATCATTTACGAATTCATAAAAATCCAATTCCATCTTTTCACCGGTAATACCGCTGCGTTCTGTTACCAATTCCTGAATGGTACGACCATCGATAATTTGGTTTTTCAAAGCATCCAAATCTGCTGGCTGAGTAGCCAAAACTATATCTAGAATAGATTGTGTCAATGCAATGAAACCGGCATTTTTAGCAACGAAATCGGTTTCGCATTTGAGAGCCATAACAGCGGCAAAACCACCATTAAGACCTGCCAATACACAACCTTCAGAAGCTTTACGGTCACTGCGTTTTGCAGCAACAGCCTGTCCTTTTTCACGAATAATCTTGATAGCTGCATCGAAATCATTGTTTGCTTCTGTCAATGCGTTTTTGCAATCCATCATCCCGGCTCCGGTCATTGTGCGAAGCTTCGAGATCTCTGCCATAGTAACTGCCATATTTTTTATATTTTATTTTGTTAGTAATCTTCTAATAAACAACAATGTGCTAACATGCCTTCGTTCTAAAACAAGCACATCAGCACATTGATTAATGGTTATCTGGTAACTTATTCTTCGTCTTCTTTCTTGATGAACTTAGCGGCAACATTCGCTTTCAAAGCTTCAACATCATCTTTTTGAATCAGTTCTTTTTTAGCTTTTCCGCGACGTTCCCTTTTAATAGGAGCTTCTGCGTTATCATCACCTTCAGCAGCAGCCATATCGACTTTTTCTGCCTTACGTTCTTCCAGACCTTCTGTGATAGCTGCACAAATGGCACCTAAAATAACTTCGATGGATTTTGTTGCATCGTCGTTTGAAGGAATAACGAAGTCAATTGCTTCTGGGTTTGAGTTGGTATCAACCATTGCGAAAACAGGTATACCTAAGCGTTGAGCTTCCTTAACTGCGATTTGTTCTTTCATCACGTCGATAACGAACAATGCTGAAGGCAAACGGTTCAGGTCAGCGATACTACCTAAATTCTTTTCCAGTTTGGCACGTTGACGTGTCACCTGTAAACGTTCTCTTTTGGAAAGGTTGGTAAATGTTCCGTCAACAATCATTTTGTCGATGGTGGACATTTTTTTAACTGCTTTACGGATAGTTGGGAAGTTGGTTAACATACCACCTGGCCAACGTTCAATTACGTAAGGCATATTAATGGAAGTTGCCAAATCGGCAACAGCTTGTTTTGCTTGTTTCTTAGTAGCTACGAAAAGAATTTTCTTGCCACCTTTTGCTATAACTTTTAAAGCTTCAGCAGCTTCGTCTACTTTAGCAACCGTCTTGTGTAAGTCTATGATGTGAATGCCGTTGCGTTCCATGAAAATGTAAGGTGCCATGGCAGGGTTCCATTTTCTTTTTAGGTGTCCGAAATGTACACCGGCTTCCAACAATTGATCAAAATTAGTTCTTGACATTTTTGTTTGTTTAAATTCGTTTACTTTCTTTTTGGATTCATTCAATCGCCGGGTAGTTTTCGATTGCATCAAGCAACCTGAAGTCCCAGCCATTTAGATACTAAACGCGTCTTATATTTAAGAGCAGTGGTATCAAAACGATTAACGTTTGCTGAATTGGAATCTCTTTCTTGCTTTTGGACGACCTGGTTTCTTACGTTCTACAACGCGGGAATCACGAGTCATAAATCCTTCTGCACGCAAAGCGGGCTTGTCTTCTGGATTAATTTTAACCAAAGCACGTGCTATCGCTAAACGTAAAGCTTCTGCCTGACCTTTGAAACCGCCACCATCAAGATTCACACGTATGTCGTATTTTTCAACTACACCGATTTTATTCAGAGGTTGTTTAACGACGTATTGTAGAATACTGGATGGAAAATACAGATTCAAATCACGTTTATTGATGGTGATTGCTCCAGTTCCTTCACTTACGAAGACACGAGCAACCGCAGCTTTTCTTCTTCCTATTGCATTTACTGCTTCCATACTTCTTATTTAAGAGAATTTATATCAATTACTTTCGGGCTTTGTGCTTCGTGTGGATGTACATCTCCTGTATACACGTGCATGTTTCCGATAATTGCTTCACCTAAACGGTTTTTAGGGAGCATTCCTTTTACCACTTTGCGGTAAAGTCTGATAGGATCTTTAGCCATCATTTGGGCAGGCGTCATTTCGCGTTGTCCTCCGGGGTAACCGGTATGGCTCAAATAAATACGGTCATTCCATTTGTTGCCCGTTAATTTTACTTTATCTGCGTTAAGGATGATAACATTATCACCACAGTCAACATGCGGAGTAAAGCTGGTCTTGTATTTGCCTCTCAGCAATTTGGCGACTTTCGAAGCCAAACGTCCCAGCACTTGATCGGTTGCATCTACTACAACCCATTCTTTTTGCGCCGTTGCTTTGTTCGCAGAAATGGTCTTGTAACTCAAAGTATCCACTGCTTAAATTTTAATTGATTAAAAAAACTACTAATTCGTTGCAAACCTCGGTTCGGACACACTATGAACCTTAATCTGCTTAGAATTAAATTCTTACACATTATTGATAATAATCGGCCTGCAAAAGTACACCATTTTTTCAAGATAAACAAAGGTTGCAGAGAATTATTTCCTGAATCAGAGGGTTAAATTCAATTATTCCAGATCTGGTTTCTGATTTTTAGGTACCGTTTTTCTGGACAATACATACCAAGTGGCCAAAAACAGAAAAACATATTCCGAGAAAAGTATCGTATTTAATATGTATTGACCGTGGTGAGAATATAAAAACAGGTATTGAAAACCATCACCAAAAAAACCAAAAAAGGGAAAAGGTATGCTCCAGTTGTTGCTTGGGTAATCCGGTAAATTCCAGAAAAGTCTAAAAGAGACAACCTGCAAGAGGCACAAAACAAAAAGCCACCATCTTTTAGAGGAAGCATAAATAGCCTTGATGGCGTAGCCCAGCCAGATGAGCAAAATAGGAAAAGCCGACTCAAAGAAAATCCGTTCCGTGTCTGAACCACCCACCAGTCCAAAAATAAAAGCCAGTATCAACAAAAAGAGTAATTCCTGTTTTCCCCACAACAAGCCCTTGATTTCCTTTAAATAAAACGGCAAAAGCACAACCAATGGGCCACAGGCCTGGAAAAGGCCAAGTAGATATTCAGGCAGAGACTTGGTATAAAACCACTTGAACAGGGTTTTGACGTAGGAGTATTCACTGGGTTCCACCGTGGTGTGACTGGAAAGGAAATTTTTAGCCAGGAGGATAACGATGAGTGGGATGAACAGAAATCCCGTTTGCCTAACGAGGTACATTTTCCATATTTTCTGTAAAGACCTGCCAACTTGAGAAAAAGAAAAGTTTTTTAACGAAAAGCCATCAAACCCATGGAGTGGATTGACCATAAAAAAAAGTGCTAAAAAAAGAACGGCGTTCGATTCTCTGAACAGACTGCCTATTTCTACAACAAGGGAGAAAGGAAGCATATAACCTAGGAGAGCCCAATTCTTTTTTCTTTCGAACATTGTTCGAATTGCCGGCAAAAAGAGCATACCGGCCATAAACCAGGCTGCGCCCCAGGCATCGGTAGCCATGGGGTCATACAACGTCACTCTCAGGGGTAGATACCAGGCTATCATAAACAGGAAGGTCAGCGTACCTTTAAGCCAGAACTTTTTGAAAAAAAAGCCCAGCCATAAGAAAAGGAATATCGTTGCCAGATACATGCCGGACAAATTAACAAGAACAGCACTATGCAACAGGTCTGTTCCCGACAACCGGGAATAAGCAGCTATAAGGTAGGGTGTTCCAGGTCTTTTGATAAAAGGGTCTTCACCTGAAATCCGATCCGAGCCCTGATAAAACTGTTCAGTTATACCTTTGTAATATTCACCATCCCAGCTAAATCCATCGTGATAGCTGATTATAGGCTGCCCTTTATAGATCAGGCAAATCAGGAGAAAAACAACGGTTATAGCCGCAACTTCAAAAAATCTTTTCATTTCACCTTTTATTTAGCGTCCTTGATCCTTTGAACATCTTTCAACCAACACTGGAGCAAATCCATCTCAGCTTTCCCAACGACACCCAGGTCAATCAATTGCTGGTAGCACAAAACCATATTTTCAGGTAAATTATCGACACCAGGTTTCAAATTCAAGGCTTTCAAGCTTTCGCAAATCTGCAGATTCTGATCGTAACCGCACATTTCGTCGCGAAAATCTTTCATCAGGTTGTGATCGTTTCGCTCTTGTCGCACGGTACTTTCATGGAAAAGGACAGACCACCCACAACTCCAGGCTATTCGCTGTGCCACAAAAGAGCGCCAGATGTCTGTCATTCTGAAACTGCAATGAGAAGGTAGATACATTAGAGGGTAAGCCTCTGAAAACCAAGTGGTGTTCTGACTATTGAAAGGACAAATAGATTCATTGCCCAGCGCTAGACTTTGGCTCTTATCAAAGAATACAGGCAAAGGCAAAACCAACCTGTAAATGGCATCCACATCGGGATTCTCATCTGCCAGACCTTGTTGTATGGGACAATCGACTAATGATACTTTTTCCAGTTCAGGTAACTTTTCCTGAAGATGTTCCAGGGAAAAGCCTCTAGGCCAAATAGTTAAATCGGTAAAATAGCGGTAAATATTTACCCAGCCTTTTTCGCTCAGAAGATGCGCCTGGACTTGCCTGGAACGGTCGTCCCAAAAACCAGGCAAAGGTCTATTGTCGTCGTCGGTCTCGATGATGGTCTCAGCTCCACTTGACATCGCTATCAGGTAACCCAGGTTTTTCCTGGCATAATGTCTGAAAGGAAGGTCTTTGACCAGCTCAAAGGGTAAAGTTTGCTGACGGTCTGTGGAATAGAAATCGCAACCGTCTATATAGAACGTCTGAGGACTTTTGGTATCACCCACTACGATAAAAAAAACATTGTTTTGCAATGATTCTTTTGCCAATTGATTCAGAATGGGGTTATTCTGTTCAGCAATGGAGGTTACTATTAAATAGGTGTTTCTCATCGTTTCAATTCATTTACCGGATTTCGGGCGCATTTAGTCTAAATCGAAGGAAAAAGTAATGAAACAAGACACTAAATGAATTGGATATCGCCTTATTTGATACACTGGGTGATGGGGCCCTATAATGAATAGGTATTTCCGCAAAACGAGTCTTTCGAAGTAAATAGCGTAATTCAGTTTGATAGAAATGTGCCTTGGATAACAAATCGTATGCAACGAATTTTTCCGCGATATTGGCATGGAATCCCTGATAGCCGGAGGTCATATCATACATTTTTGTTCCCAGCATGATGTTTGAAAAGATGGTTCCAAATTTGGAAAGAAACGTGCGTTTCCAGTTTGAATCACAAATAGAGCCACCGTTGATGAAACGGCTTCCGAAGGCGCATTCATTGCCTTCGTTCAATACTCTGAGGAACATGGGCAATGCTTCCGGGTCGTGTGACAGACCTGCATCCATTTCTATCAGGTAATCGTGCTTATTTTTGAGAGCTTCTTTGTATCCACGGATATAAGCATCTACGACATTCCTGTTTTCAGGTGCCCAAACAGTGAAAAACCGTGGATCGGTTGCAGAAAGTTGCTTGCACAATTCCAGCGTATTGTCCTTTGAAACAGTATCCACAACGAAATAGACTGTTCCGCATTCCAGCCTGTCCAAAACCTTCTTCAGGGAATGTACGAAGGGGTCGAATTCTTTCTGTTCATTGGCCATTGGGACAATTACCGCGAAGTTGAATTTCATTGTAGCGTGAAATCTTTAGGTTTGTTTGTACAAATTATTCGTCAAAATTAAACTTTTTTATTGTTTAAACCCTAATTCAGATTCAAGTTTCCAGATACTGAGATAAAAAGATATATTTGCCACCTGAATCTGACACGAATAAAGTTGACCCGGGTTTTCATTCTAAACCTACAAACTACCAACTTTATGCGGCACCCGTATTGCAAGTGTTGGCGGAGAAAAATCCTTCAGCTGCGATTTGGAAAAAGGGTCTTACATCATTAAAGTAATAGCTGATAATCAGACCACTGTACAAAAGATCCTAAGTAATCAAAAATTAACCTTGGACAATTTGAGACATGCTCTTTCAACTAAAATAGAATCATGAGAAATCAGAACATTTATCTTGCCGTAATTTTTTCTCTTTTTTACCTGGGTGTATCCGCTCAGACATTGATAAAAATACCGTTTATTCAACCGGCAGTATTTACAGTCACTCCTCAAACAAAATACACCGCTTTGCCAGAAGCCGGCAGTATCAAACTGGGGGAAGATGCATTTATATCCGGAGGTTCAGGCAACTACGCCTATCTTTGGACAACGGAAGGAAAAGAGATTGGCACCACTAATACCTTAACTGTTGACAAACCAGGGAACTATTGCCTGGAAGTAAATGACGGTCATGGTTGTAAGTCAAGCATCATGTATTATGTAACGGATGGTAGTTCAGCGCTTCAGAATACGACGGAATTGAAAATGATCGTGTTTCCAAATCCGACAGAGGGAGTTGTCAATATTCAATTAAAAAAAACAGAAAGTTTAGAAAAAATCACTGTTCTTACCCCTGACGGTCTAACAATTGCTACTTTTTTAAAAGGGGACTATTCCTACAAAGACAATCAGATTTCCCTTGATTTGAAAGATCTACCAAAAGGGCATTATTTTATTTCACTTCATTTTGACACGAAAATTCTAACAAACGCCATCATATTGAGATGAGAGGATTCAACCTTACAAAAAGGACCAGTTGCTTTGCATTAACCTTGTTTCTATTACTTCTTAACAACTTAGGTGTTCTATCTCAAACCACCATTGGGTATGGCAAGACAGGAATGAAAGTTAATTTGGAAATAAACTGGACTGCAAATAATTACGGGACTATTCAATGGCAGAAATCAAATGACAATGGTGTCACTTGGACCGATATTACCGGAGCCACAAGCCCATCCTATGTTTTTGTCCTTTCAGGAGATGCACTTTATCGGGCCAGAGTTAATGCACAGAAAGCCTGCGATCCGCTTTTTCTGGTCAAGGATATTAAGGCGGTCAACTTTTCTGTCGATGTATCTACACTTTCTTCCACTTCCATCGATTTCGACCTCACCAATATCGATTTCAAGGATGCGAAAATTGTGGAATATGGTTTCTGTTACAACATTTCCACCTTGAATACTCGCAACTATACAGAAATGCAACGTGTCGGCATAAAAGAACCAATCCCTTCAGGAAATGCCTTTTCTCTGGTCTGTAATGGTATGGTGCCTAACACGACCTATATGGTTCGAACCTATTTCAAGACAGCCGATGGTTCGCTTCTTTTCGGTCCGAGTAAAATTGCCACCACTTTACCCGGGTTATTGTGGACCAGTGAAGATTGGCAAATTAACAAAACATCCATTGCAGCGAGATTTGAAATAAAAGGTTATTCCGGCACGATGGGAAACCCGAACCTGAAATTCAGATTCGGTACCGATGCGAATAACATGACAGAGAAGGCTTGGACCAATTCTGGGAATTACAAATGCGTATCCAATCTGATATCAGGACTGTCCCCGAACACCACCTACCTGGCACAGGTTGAAGCCGTTATTAATGGCGAAACACAAACCATTACCAAACAAGTCAAGACATTACCCGACTATAGCTCAGTACCGGTAAACCAGACAGTTCTACCTATCAGTCACACGATTAAATGGGATGTCACAAAAACATTGCACCAAATTTCACCCGAAGGCTTGCAAACCGAATATCCACGGATGATCCGCGTGAGCAAAGACACCTTGATTTGCTGTTATCATGGCGGAAGTGGCAATGACTATTGGGTCAACATTTACATCCAGAAGAGTTTTGATAATGGTCAAACCTGGACCTCCCCAATCAAGCTGATGGATAAAGAGAACTCCACTTTAGGTAAAAGTTACTGGCGCTTCACCAATCCGGAACTGGTGAAATTACGCAACGGTTGGATTCTCCTGTCTTTTACAGCAAACGGAAATCCGGAAACCAATGAGAACTGTCATGTAATGGTCGTAACGTCAAAAGACAATGGTGAAACCTGGGGCGATCCAGTCATCGTAGGACGTGGACGCACATGGGAACCTATGATTGTTCAACTTCCCAACGATGAACTGGAACTTTTTGTGTCTAGCGAAGCTCAATGGTGGCAATCATCAAACCTGGGTTATCAGGAAATACTTTTCTCCCGCTCCACCGACAATGGGCAAACATGGACTGTATTCAAACGCGCCAGCTACTCTCCTGAACGCCGTGACGGAATGCCCTGTGCCATAGTGATGCAGGGTAACAGAGGCATTCTTTTTTCCATTGAAATCGTCAATGATGGGGGTTGGGGTTCCCCTTCTATGGTCAGAAGAGCACTGAAAGATGAATGGCTTACAACTCCTTGGAACAACGAAGACACCAATAACCGCTGGCATGTAAATCTAAGCGCACACGGTGGTGCACCCTACATCCTGCAATTACCAACCGGAGAAATTCTGGTGATGGCTCACGTAAATGGACGTGCCGTGTGGCAAACCAGCTACCCCAGACTCGCTGTCGGTGATGTAAATGGTAAAAACTTTACCAACATCATGACCCCATTACCCAATCTACCTGCCAATCAAGGCGCCTATTACAATTCCTTGTTTCTGAAAGATAATGAAACCGTATGGCTGATGATCACCCATTCAGAATACGACGGGACAACCAGGACAAAAGGAGAAATTCAGTATCTGGAAGGAAAAATAGTAGCAAAATAACTAAATACTATATGATAATGAGAAAACTGATTAGCTTATTCCTAATTTCCCTATTTGTGTCCATCGCTTTTGCTGAAGGCACATTTACCAACCCCGTCTGGGACGGAGCCGACCCTTGGATGGTCAAACAAGGTGAAAACTATTATTTTTGTGCTTCAGAGCACAATGGCATTGTTGTTTCTCAATCACCCAACCTGACCAGTTTGGGCGTTAAGAAACAAATCTGGAAAGCACCGGCTGAAGGCTGGAACCGCAGCTGTATCTGGGCTCCTGAAATTCATTTCATTGACGGACGTTGGTATGTCTATTATGCTGCCGGTTTGTCCGGTGGTCCATTCATCCATCAGCGCACAGGCGTCCTCCGTTCCAAAACCGGGGATATTTTCAGTGAGTATGAAGACATGGGCATGCTCTATACCGGTAACATCTGGGCTATTGATATGACCGTTTTAAACTACCATGGAAAAATGTATGCTATATGGTCCGGTTGGGAAAAACAAATGGACACGGATGCCACCCCTCAGCAACTCTATATTCAGGAAATGAAAAACCCATACACTCTGAAAGGAAAACGCGTATTGCTTTCCAATCCAGAAGAAAGTTGGGAAACGGGTGGTTCATTAAATCTGAACGAAGGTCCTGAAGTCCTTCAACACGATGGTAATGTCTTTATCGTTTATTCCTGCCGTGAATCCTGGATGCCTGAATATCGTCAAGGGATGCTTCAATTGATAAATCCTAAGAAAAGCCTGCTGAATAAGTCGAACTGGATCAAAAAAGGTCCGGTATTTGAAGGCGATGATAAAGTGCTCGGTGTAGGACATTGCTCCTTTGTGAAATCTCCGGACGGAACAGAAGACTGGATAGTCTATCATTCCAAAAAAGACAAGACCCCGGGTTGGGATCGGGATGTCCGCATGCAACCTTTTACCTGGAATGCTGACGGAACACCAAACTTCGGTAAACCCATACCTGCAGGACAAGAGCTAAACCGACCATCGGGAGAAAAAGCGACAGCACCCAACATCTGGACAGTCAAACAAGCCGAAGCCTGGCAAAAAGAGAATGGCTGGTTGCGCGGAAGTAATTTCAATCCAAGCACAGCCATCAACCAATTGGAAACATGGCAAGCTGAAAGCTTCGACGCAAAAACGATAGATCGTGAACTAGGCTGGGCAGAAAGCATCGGAATGAACTGCATGCGCGTTTACCTGCATCATCTGGCGTGGGAAGTGGACAAGCAAGGCTTCAAGAAACGCATGGACAAATACCTTGAGATAGCGCACAGCCATGGCATCAAAACCATTTTTGTATTCTTCGATGATTGCTGGAATGCCACCTACCAGGCCGGAAAACAACCAGATCCAAAACCAGGTGTTCACAATTCAGGTTGGGTACGTGACCCGGGTGACTTGCTCTTTCAACAACCCCAATTGGTGAACAAACTCGAAGCTTATGTTAAGGATATTCTGACCACTTTCAAGGATGACAAGCGTATTGCCCTTTGGGACTTATACAACGAACCTGGCAACAACAATCAGGGAAACAAATCTATGCCCCTTCTAAAAAAGGTCTTTGAGTGGGGTTGGGCCGTCCGCCCTTCACAACCCTTATCAGCTGGAGTGTGGAATAGTTCACTGACAGAACTGAATCAGTTTCAACTTAAAAATTCCGACGTTATCACCTATCACAATTACGAAGATCCAGCCAAACATCAGGCTGCCATCGATACGTTGAGACATTTCGGACGTCCACTCGTATGCACAGAATATATGGCTCGCCGTAACAACAGCCTTTTCCAGAACATCATGCCATTATTAAAAAAGGAAAATATTGGTGCCATCAACTGGGGTCTGGTTTCGGGTAAATCAAATACGAAATATGCCTGGGACGAACCACTACCTGACGGAGGAGAGCCAAAACTATGGTTTCACGAAATTTTCCGTACAGACGGTACACCATACAAACAAGAAGAAGTCGATTTGATCAAAAGTCTGACGTTGAAATAGTTGTTGACACTTTCAAAACCTATTTCTTTTTCAACAGGCTCAAGACACCATTGATAAAAGTCAAGGGATGTATGGGATTTCCCGGGACATAAAGGTCGATGGTGTTTTTTTTCAGAAATTCACGATTTAGGGCTGGGCTGTCGGTAAAAATTCCACCACTGATAGCATCTGTACCTGCCAGAATAATGATTTTCGGATTGGGAACGGCACGATAGCATTTTTCCAACGGTTCTGCCATATTCACTGTGATAGGGCCAGTGATAACTATGCCATCTGCATGACGTGGAGAAGCTACAAAATCAATGCCGAAACGGCTCATGTCAAAATTAACATTGTTGGTGGCATTCAGTTCCATTTCACAACTATTGTCTCCACCGGCTGAAACCTGACGAAGCTTAAGCGAACCGCCAAATATCCGGCGTATTTCCTGGCGCACCAACTCCGGATTGATTAAAATCGGATGGTCCTCCCCTTCTCGTATAATTAGTCGGGACCGTTCATTGGACGAAATCTTGTAATCCTTTGTGAAGGAAATTTTCTCAGGACATTGTATGGCACATTCACCACAGAATGTACATTTACCCAAATCTATACAGAAAGGACTGGCAGAAATGGCCTTTGTCGGACAAAGATCAACCAGTAAATCCTCGTTTACTTTCGCAGTCGAAATGACGGGTCTGCCCCTGAATTCACCAGGTATTGTTACCGTCGTTACATCGGGAATAAATTGCTGACCCTGATGCCACATTATTTTCAAATTGCTGCTCATAGAACTTACTGTTTATAAATCGTGTCCGCAATAGGACAAATTAAAACTCTTGTTGCAAATGGGGAAATCTGATATTTCATTATTTTGCACTGCTTCAGCTAAAGCCATCCAGTTATGGAGAGAAGGGTCCTTAATCTTATAAACGATCAGATGACCGGATGTATCGGTGATGGCTGCATGACAGATTTCTCCACGCCAGCCTTCCACGAGAGATAAGACAAATTTTTCGCTTCCCGGTATCAGGGTTTTGTTTTCGAGTTTAGAAAATTCAGGGACATTTTGAAGCAAAACCCGGATATAACCAATTGATTGCTTGATTTCCTGTTTACGAATCTGCATCCTGGAATATACATCACCATGATGCTTCAGGATGGGTTCATGCAGGATATCAGAACCGTATAGATTATAAGGATGGGATTTGCGGATATCACGTTGAAGACCACTCATTCGGGCAGCCATACCAACAGTTCCTATCTCCAGAACTTTATCGTAACTCACCACCCCTGTTTTTTCCATACGAGACAAAACACTTGGTTGCAAAAAGAACTTATCGGTCATTTCATTGAAATCGGGTTCAAAGGTATTCAGAATCGTTTCCAATCTAATTGCCAACGTCTGCGTTAAGGGATAGTTTATTTTCGTTGCACGTATCAGGCCTTTGCCAAATCGATTGCCACTCCATTCCTGTAAAAAATTGATGATGGGTGTACGCAACCTTCCGTAAACAGAGCTGCCTAGCTGATAACCTATATCCATACACACACCAGAAAGATCACCGGTATGAATGGCGATCCGCTCCAGTTCCTGAGCCAGAGTCCTGGCAAAATCCAGAGAACGATCGGGTGCAAATCCGCACAAGCTTTCCCATAGATTCACAAAAGCGGTCGTATGACCGATGGTGGAATCACCGGAAATATTTTCAGCCAGTGTGGTTCGTTCCAACAATTTCTTCTTTTCCAGGAAAAGTTGCTCTACTCCCCGATGTTGGTATCCATGTTGAATCTCGAGATGCATGATTTGTTCACCATTACAGATAAAGCGGAAATGTCCCGGTTCTATGATACCAGCATGAATGGGGCCAACTCCCACTTCGTGCAATTCTTCACTTCCAGACCGACAGAAAGGATAATTCTCAATCGTTTGATGCTGATCGGCGCGATCAAAAGCATACCTCAGGGGTTTAAGCCAGGGATGATCGGTATAATTCAGCCCTAAATTTTCGTGCAATTCACGTTCAAAATTCTCGAATTGATGGTTTTCTGCAGTGAATGAGGGCAAAAAAGTCTTCGGATTTACTGTCGAGGATGACAAATGAATCAAATGCGTCGTATCATCGGCTATGCAACAAATTAATCTGACGTTTTCACCGGTTTTATATCCGAAGTATAGAACACAATGTCGTTCTGGTTTTCCCGGCAAATGGTTGAGATTGCTTTTCATGAAATCGTAGTATTCCAATTCAGGAATATCGTTCAGATCAATGGTCGAGTTATTAAGTATCGTCATAGCATCTTATTGAATAAGTCCGACAGCATTGTTAATCAGGTTAACCATTTCAACCGGAGGATTGTAGGCCAGATAAACCGAAAGAGCAAGTAGTACATACTGTGAAGAGGATTCCCAGGGGCTAATGTGAGGAATAAGACTTTCGTCAATATCTTCCTTCGGAGTAAACAGCAATTTAAAGATGTTGCTACCAAATCCCCAGATAATAAATGTCAGTAAAAGGACAACCACCAAAAGCATGAAAAGATGATGAGTCTCAAGCATGGATTGAAATAGCAGGAATTCGCTGACAAAGAGACCTGAGGGAGGCATAGCTGTTGCCGAAAAGAAAGCCAGCAATACCAAAACGGCTCCTGTCTTATTGTACTTGAAATAATTCCCGAGATCATTGACACTTTTACTTTGATAAACCCAGTAAATCTGATTATACTGAAAAAATAAGGTCGGTTTTACCAGGGTATGCAGCAGAATATGAAGGATGGCGGCATAAACTCCGATACCACCTATGGCCAGGCCCAGGACAACAAGACCCATATGTTCAATGCCGGAATAGGCAAACATTCGCTTGATATTCTTAATGCGGGTCATGTAAACTGCCGCAACAAAGATGGACAACAAACCCGAAATAATCATGAGTGTCCTGGCCCAGCCTTGCATTGGCGTTTGCGCCATAATGGCATAGACTCTGTAAACACTCACAAACCCAAGATTCATCAGGATACTTGACAATAAGGCACCTGCAGGAGCCGGAGCCTTATCTTTGGCATCAATGCCGGCCGTATACATGGGGACCAGACCAAACTTAGCGGTAAATCCGGTAAAAATAAACAGAAAGGACAATTTCAGCCAATAAGGATCCAACTTCAACCGATTTTGATACAAGGACCTAAACGACATATCTTCGATACCTGCATCTTTTATGGACAAACTCAGAAACAGGATTCCAACATAGATAAAGGTGATGCTGATAGCACAGATGAAAACGTATTTCCATACCCCCTCCAGCGCCCTTATATTGCGGTGATGATAGATTAGCGCCGATGCACTCAAAGTTGTAATCTCTACAAAAATCCAGGTAACAGCTATGTGATTGGAAAGATAGGCAATGCTGCATGCTGAAATTAAAAGACACATGGCTGCAAAAAACAGACCTCTGGAATGAGGGGTCTCGGTTGTATTGTGTTCTTCCAGATACCGATAGCCATGGAACAATGCAGGTGCTGCGACCAGGCAAAGAACCAACAACAATAACAATCCCAGAGAATCAACAGTAAAAAAAGAAAATTCAGTCTGATTTAGATGGAAACACTCGTAAACACTAAATCCCCAAAGCATAGGCACATAAAGGGCTACCAATATATAATTGACAGCTTTGTTGCGGTTAAAAACCAATCCACAACAAATCAAAATGGTACCTATTAAAAATGCAACAATCATCACTAATTATCTTTAAGTTTACTCAATAAATTCACATCTGGATCTTTGATTACATCACCAATCTTGTTGAAGAAAATACCCAGAATCAGCACACTGGCAAAAATATCGAGCATGACACCCAGATTGACCAACATCGGCATTTCATTACCAACTGCAAGTGAAAGCACCATGACCCCGTTTTCAATAACAATGTAACCGATTACATGGGTGATAATCTTCTTTCTGGAAACGATCATGTACAGCCCACTGAAAATGGTGGAAATTGCCACGACAAAAAAGGTCTTGTCCAGATGCTCATTATTCATGAAGCTGGCCAGAATGATAGCAAAAACGATAATCAGTGTCACAATCAACAAAGAAATGAAGCTGGGCAAATAGGGCTCCGCCTCACGGGTTATCTTATTTTTATGGATGACATAATTCATAAACCAAGGCACTGCGATAGCCTTAAACACCAACGTCTCAAGCATAATCAAAAGCAAGTTCAACGTATTGACTTCAGTCAAGGTCAGATAGGTTGTTCCAAAAAGAATAAGCCCCTGCAAAACCAAAATCCGCAGATAAGAAATCAATCGGTTAGCGATGCTCATATAGAGCAACGAGATGGATAAAATAATTAAAAGTATATCTATCATATCAACTAATTTTTTAGATAAACTTACCGGTCAAAAGTAAAATACCAAAAAAGATCAACATCGCCACTGAAGAAAGAATAAAAATATATTGCGGATTATGTCCCATCCTGAACCTGGCCCTGAACGATTCAATCAAACCGACAGAAATGGCAAACCCTACCTGTATTGCAAAGAATATAGGAATGGAATAAGCCAGGGATAACTTCCCGATGAACAGGTTGGCTATCAGCGCTCCGTACATGGCAAACTTCAGATAAGTCGTATAAGTAATCAATCCCAGGTCAAAACCACTGTTGTCCAATATCATGACTTCATGGACCATCGTCAGTTCCAGATGGGTATTGGGATCATCGAAAGGCATTCGGCTGTTTTCCACCATAGCAATCAGTACTAAAACAATGGTGGCCATGATGCCCAGCATATAGGAAACATTGGAGCCAAAATGCAACAGGCTGAAAATACTTTCAAAAGACGTGTGCCCGGTAAACAGGACAAAGGAACCAATCAGGATAAAGAAGGCAGGTTCCACCAGCATGGAAAATAGGGCCTCCCTGCTGGCTCCCATCCCTTCAAAACTGCTCCCTGTATCCAGGGCTGAAACAATCATCAGAAATTTACCGAGGGAGAGAATATAAGCAAACATGACAAAGTCACCATCAAAAGAGATGAAACCTGGCGTAGAACCATGAGGAATCATCAGGATGGCCATCAAGACCGATGACAGATAGACTGTTGGTGCAATCCGAAAAATAAAGCTGGTCGTCTTGCTGTAAACGGAGCCCTTACGCAAAAGCCTGAGCACATCTTTCAACGGCTGAAAAAGTCCGGGACCTTTCCTTCCTGAAGTAATGCTTTTAGTCCGAACTACAATGCCCATAAAGAACAGACTTGCCAACAATATGATTATCAAACTGATCATGTCATAATTGATTTAAAAATTGAATCAGGATATTTATCTTGTCCAGAATGATTGGAAACAAAATAGTCAATCCAACAAAAAGGATACCATATAAAATGTAAGCCTGAATCTGACCATTCTGGAGAAATGCAAAACTGTTCAATATTTTTCGAAGGAAAAACAATGGTTTATCAATAAGCCACATCTCCAATTTATCACCAGGATGAGTCACCTGATTCAGGTTTGTTGGATAAATCCCGGAAGATTCACTCTTCTCTTTCCGGATCAAGAGCATCGGTTCTACCAACTTCCGATACGAACGAACAAAAGAAGATGCCGTATATTGCATTTTGCCGGTATCTCCGGTATAACCACAGCCCCAGGTAGTATCTTCCAGGTTTTCACGACTGGAGACCATCTGATGCCTGATGCCAAAAAGCACAGCAGTCAGAACGATAAAGCCCATTGAATACCAGCCAACCGAAGTCAATGTATCAAGTATCCTTTCCAGCTCCATAGAACCACTGAAATTCAATACAGGAATAAAAAGCTGAATTGTATCAACCAAATATGGAGCCAGCAGCAAAGGGACAACCCCAATCAGCACAATCAACAGACCCGTGAAATAGAGGGGAATATAACTCAGTGGTTTTTCCTGAGTAGTCACCTCAATGGTAGAATCCCTTGGCGTCCCCAAAAAAATGATACCAAAAACTTTGGTGAAACAAATCAAAGCCAGACCTCCGATAAGCGCCAGGCCGATGACGGCAAACAGTAGGAACAATATGGGAATAACGTTCTCTGAAGTAGAAATACCTTTAAACAATCCACTATAAATGAAAAATTCAGACACAAAGCCATTGAAAGGTGGCAGCCCACAGATAGCCAGAGCGCCCAATAGAAATAGATAAGCCGTATGGGGCATCTTCTTAATCAAACCGCCCAGTCTTTCAATATCCATGGTATGCGTTGCCTGATAGATATTTCCTGAGCAATAGAACAACAGGGACTTGAACAAAGAATGATTCACCGTATGAAGCAATGCACCGCCAAATCCGCAAATAGCCAGAATCGTATGACCCGCACCCAGCCCCAGGCAACCCAAGCCAATACCGATGCCTATAATACCAATATTCTCAATGCTGTGATAAGCCAGCAATTTTTTAAAATTGTGCTGTACTATTGCCAGCATAACACCATAAACACCCGTTATCACAGATATGGTCACCATAAAATAGCCCAGTGTCATCATATCTGTCCGGATGAGCAACAACATCCTCAAAATGCCATAAATACCTATCTTGATAATAACACCGGACATGATACCCGACACATGGGCAGGAGCGGCAGGATGCGCTTGTGGTAACCATGTATGAAAAGGGACAAATCCAGCCTTGATGCCAAAGCCGATGAAGAAACAAAGGAATAAACCAATACCAGTCAGTGCAGGTTGCGAAGCGGTAAATATAGAAATGGCCTCAAAATCGAAAGAACCCGTTTTAACTTTTACCCACAAGAATCCAAGTGTGAGAAAAAGGATGCCTACGTGCGACTGAACTAAATAATAGATGCCCGCTTTGAGTGTCTCTTTTTTCTGATGCTCAAAAATGACAATGATAAAAGAGCTTATGGCCATGATTTCCCAGATCACCAACATCGCAAAACCATTTTGGACAATGCAAATATCAATCAATGCAGTATAGGCCATCATCAGTGCAACAGCGTGCATCGTCAAATTGGCCGATTGGTCTTTGTACTTTTTCATGTAATGAAAACCATACCAGGCACCGGTTAGAAAAGTGAAACTGATGAGGAGAATAAACCAGGCAGACAAATAATCAATACGTACAGGAATTTCGCCGGTCACCCAGGAACCAGCATAGGAATATGCAGCAAGGCCCTTTGTAAAAACAGAAAAAGCGACAGTCGAAGCAACAATCACTTGGGTAGAAAGAACACCGAGAGCAACAATTCCTCTCCATTTTATCTTAAGAAAAGGAAAACTTAGAACAGCTGCAAGTGTAAGCAGGTTGAAAATTTCTATTAAAAATTTCTCCATAGCTTCAATTCATCAATCTACTAAAATGTAAATTTAATATTAATTGTCTACAAATATACATAAAAGAAGCCAATACACAAGTATCTTGGAAAGACTAATCAGTAACGAATCAGACAACATATCCCTAAAAAAACAGGTATGCTCGAATGAAAAAAAACACCAATGGGAATCATTCTGTTTGCATTATTTGTAAATTGCGGCGCAAAACACATCGTAACAATTCGATCTATGTCATTTGATTTAAGCTCCAAAATTACTATTGAACGCATACCAGAGCGTTATTACAGACCAACAGACATGATTGAGAGTCTGCGACAAACGCGTTACGAAAAACTACGGACAAATATCTACAAAGATTCAAATGAAGGATCAAAAGACGTAGCACAAGTCGTTGCAACCCTTATTCGTGATAAAGCAAAGAAGGATGAGCAGTGCATTCTGGGACTGTCAGGCGGTTTTTCCACATTGGGTGTATATGAAGAATTGGTACGAATTCATCGGGAAGAAGGACTAAGCTTTAGCCATGTTGTCGTTTTTAACGTAACAGAATTTTATCCCATCTATGACGGTGAGAGACATTCAAACACCTTATTGCTCCATACCTGGTTATTGGACAAAACAGACATCAAGGTTGAAAATTTCTTCACACCCGATTCCAGCATTAATCGTTCAAACATAGCAGATTTCTGTCATCATTACGAGGAATTGATCGATCAGTTTGGCGGTTTGGATCTGGTTTTAGCCAGTGTTGGATTGGTCGGAAATATAGCCTACAATGAACCCGGTTCTCAAACCAGCACACTAACTCGATTGATGTTGCTCGACGATGTCTCTCAAAGCGATCTGAAAAAATATTACAATTCAGCATCCGATGTTCCCAACAGCGCCATTACGATGGGAATTTCCACTATCCTGAATGCCAAACAGGTCATACTGGTTTCCTGGGGTGAACAGAAAGCATCCATCCTGAAAGAAATCATTGAGGGCAAAATGAATGACACTATGCCGGCATCCTTTCTTCAACTGCACAAAAATGCAATTGCAGCAATAGATCTGAACGCTGCCCAACAACTCACCCGCCTCAGTCATCCCTGGCTGGTAGGTTCTTGCGAGTGGACAGACATGCTGATACGCAGAGCCATTGTCTGGTTGTGTTCGGAAACCGGAAAGCCCATTCTTAAACTCACCAACAAAGACTACAACCAACACGGCTTGGACGAAATGCTGGCACACTTTGGTTCTGCCTACAACGTAAACATAAAGATATTCAATGATTTACAACATACCATAACCGGTTGGCCAGGAGGAAAACCCAACACCGACGACAGCGATCGCCCCGAAAGGACCAAGCCTTATCCCAAACGCGTATTGATTTTCAGCCCTCATCCCGACGATGACGTCATCTCCATGGGAGGAACCTTCCAACGGCTCGTAGACCAACATCACGACGTTCATGTGGCCTACGAAACATCAGGAAACATCGCGGTTGGTGATGAGGAAGTGATCCGTTATATATCCTTGATGCAGAACATTCTGGAAAAATACGATACTAAAAACACTGCATTAAAACAGAAATATTCGGAAATGCTTTATTTCCTCCAGGATTTCAAAAAACCCGGAGACTTGGATTCGTCCGATATCCTTTTCGTAAAAGCTCAGTTACGTAGGGAAGAAGCCCGTTCCGCCTGTCGGTTTATGGGTGTTAAACCGGAAAATTGTCACTTCCTGGATTTGCCTTTCTACGAAACGGGAACTGTACAAAAAGGAAAGCTGGGACAGGGCGACGTCGATATTGTTAGTAAACTCCTTAAAGTAGTGCAACCTCACCAGATCTTTGTGGCAGGAGACCTGGCCGATCCACATGGCACGCACAAGGTTTGCCTGGATGCTGCTTTAGCTGCCATCTATGGACAGAAAAACGAAGCCTGGATGAAAGAATGCCGCATTTGGATGTACCGTGGTGCATGGGCTGAATGGGAAATTGATCGTATCGAAATGGCCGTACCTATGAGTCCGGAACAATTGCGCAGCAAGCGGAATGCCATTTTGAAGCATCAGTCACAAATGGAAAGTGCCCCTTTCCTGGGTAATGATGAACGACTCTTCTGGCAGCGAGCCGAAAGTAGAAACCAAACGACAGCTGAACTGTACAATAAACTGGGGTTGGCTTCGTATGAAGCTATGGAAGCCTTTGTTGAATATAAATTGGAAAAATAATTCAAGCTTATTTAATAATCACTTTTTTGCTTGCAACACCTGCGATATCAACAATATACAAACCTGAAGCCAAGTCACTTGTGGATATAGCCAACTGACCGTTTGTAGATTCTGCATTTACAGTCTTAACTGTTTGTCCAATAGTATTGATGATGGATACTTTTACAGAACCTTCTGGCAATGAAGTCAATTGTATTGATCCGTCTAAAGAAACTATTTTAACGCTTGCTGACTTAACACCCTTTACTGAAATAGGAAAACCTTCATATGACATTTCCGGGAAAGTTTCCATATTACTAGCTTCCGGCCAAATTTGAACATTTGCCCCTCCAGGCATGAAATAATAGGTTCCAATTTCTGCCTTAATTGTTGGTATTATACTATATTCAATTTCTGTAAAGGATTTTGCTGGAACAATAAAACCTTGACTGGATGAGACAAAAATACCCGGTGAAAAATCAGTCTGACGATCCCCAACATTTATACTATTATACGTAATACCACGTGATGATTGGAGAGGTGTTCCATCAGACACAAAGGCACTGGTTGCCCAATTAAAAAAGGCATCAGGACCAATCGGTGTTAATCTAGCATCTGTACCAGAAATATTGGTGGTTGGTAGTGGTGCTGTAAAATATTGCAAACCAGTAGTCACATGATCAACACTATCCATGTTGTCAAAACGAATTCTCAATCTGATTACGCGACTGGTGTCAGTCTTTACTGAAATTGGAGTTAATTCTTCAACAGTATATCCTGCATTTTCAGCATCATCATCGAGCCAACACCAACCTGTAGCTTGCATGTTAGCAAATGTAGAAAATGAAAGAGCGGCCAAAGCCAAAATAAGTAAAACCCCTTTTTTCATACTTTTTAATTGTTATGGATTAATAAAAACAATTACATTGAATTAATTGTTCTCCGGGGTTTTTTTTAAATATACAATTAATGTATGGAGGCTTTTGTGGAATACAAATTGGAGAAATAGGACGATGTCTTTAACCCTTAATATAGTTGACCAACCACTCGCCTACTTCACTCGTAGAGTGGGCGACCTGACCCGGTTCCGTAGTAATGTCTTCAGTTACAAAACAGGCATCCATGCTGGCCGTGACAGCCTCACGAATCAAGGCACCTTCTTCCTTCAGACCAAATGCATCTTCAAACATCATCGCTGCGGAAAGCACTGTTGCCAACGGATTGGCAATATTTTTGCCTGCTGCTTGCGGATAGGAACCATGAATAGGTTCAAACACAGAAGTGTGGAGACCCACAGAAGCCGATGGCAAAAGGCCCATAGATCCTGTGATAACAGAAGCCTCATCGGTGAGGATGTCTCCAAACATATTTTCAGTCACCATGACATCAAAACTGGCAGGCCATTGAATCAATCGCATGGCAGCATTGTCCACAAACATGTATTCTGTTTCGATATCGGGATAGCCCAGAGCCATTTCCTGAGCTATCTGACGCCAAAGACGGGACGTTTCCAAGACATTGGCTTTATCAATGACGGTCAGTTTCTTGCGACGTCTGCCTGCATATTCATAAGCCAGCTTCAGTACCCGTTCAATTTCTTCACGATTATAGGCACATGTATCAACAGCGCTGTTTCCGTCTTCGCTTCTTCCTTGTGGACGACCAAAATAAAGTCCGCCGGTTAACTCCCGGATACAAATGAAATCTGCATTTTCTACAAGATCTGTACGCAAGGGAGAACGGCTGATCAGTGACGGAAAAACAGTGACAGGACGGATATTTCCGTAAAGACCCAGTTTTTTACGCATGGCAAGCAATCCTTGTTCAGGACGAACTTTGGCCGAAGGATCGTTGTCGTATTTGGGAGAACCTACTGCACCAAAAAGGACAGCATCGGCTTTCATACACAATTCATGGGTACTTTCAGGATATGGATCACCACAGGCATCAATGGCGCAAGCACCTACTAAAGCCGTTTCGTAAGTCAACGTGTGACCGAATTTTTCACAAATAACTTTGGTTACATTCAAAGCTTGTTCCACAATCTCAGGACCTATTCCGTCACCTGGAAGTACTGCTATATTCAATTTCATTGGGCAAATTATTTTATTTGGGTTCTATTATATTCAACATTTTCACCGTTGCTTTAATGGCAGCCTCAGTCTGGTCACCATCCAAACCGCTGGTTCGGAAATTTTTATTTTCATACGACCAGAAAATGACGGTCTGCACAAAAGCATCGGTGCGTCCGCCAGGTGGTATAGTCACCTCGTAATTGGTCAACACCGGAAATGTACGGCCTTGTCTTCTATAAATCTCGTGTAAAGCTTTCATGAAAGCATCGTATTGGCCATCACCCGGGGACGTTTCCTGATAAACAACACCATGAATTTCCAACATAACGGTTGCTACAGGTTTTAAACCCTGAGCCAATGAAAGCGAATAGTTCAGGATACGGACAGGATCTTCTCCGTTGGTTTGCTTGAGTACATCGGATATGATGTATGGGAGATCTTCCTGAGTAACGAGTTCTTTTTTGTCACCCAACTGGATGATTCGTTCGGTAACCAGGCGCATGGCATCTTCATCCAACTCAATACCCAATGCGTCCAGATTTTTACGGATACTGGCCTTGCCAGAGGTTTTTCCCAAGGCATATTCACGGGTCCTTCCAAATCGTTCCGGAAGCAAGTCGTTGAAATACAGGTTATTTTTCGCATCACCATCTGCATGAATTCCTGCGCATTGAGTGAACACATTTTCACCAATAACCGGCTTATTAGAAGGAATACGAACACCTGAATAGGTTTCTACAATCTTGCTGACAGTGGTCAGTTTTTCTTCACGGACATTGGTCGTGAATTTGAGATGATCGTGTAAAACAGCCACGACACTGGTGAGTGGAGCATTACCTGCGCGTTCACCCAATCCGTTTACTGTCGTATGAATACCCTGAATCCCGGCAAGTGCAGCAGCATAGACATTCGCCACGGCCAGGTCATAATCGTTATGTGCGTGAAAATCAAAATGAAGGTTGGGATACCGTTTCACCATCTGTCCGCAAAAATCGGACGTTTGGTTTGGATTCAGAATTCCCAGGGTATCTGGCAACATAAACCGTTTGACGGGTTGGTCCTTGAGGCCATCCATCAAAAACATCACGTAATCCGGTGAACTGATCATTCCATTGGACCAATCTTCCAGGTAGAGATTCACATCCACTCCTTCTTCCTGAGCCAGCGCTATTTCATCCTTGATGTCCTGAAGATGTTCTTCCGGCGTTTTTCGAAGTTGTTCAGTCACATGTTTCAAAGAACCTTTGGAAAGCAGGTTTATCACATGACAACCAGCTTGTTGTACCCATCTAAGCGACATTCCCTTGTCAATGAAACCCAGAATCTCAATTCGGTCGAGTAGACCATGAAGCGAAGCCCAGACAGCAATACGCTTAACAGCTTCAAATTCTCCATCGGATACGCGGGCTGAGGCAACCTCCACCCTGTCCACTTTCAACTCTTCCAGCAACAACCGGACGATACTGAGTTTTTCCTGTACGCCAAACGAGACACCAGAGGTTTGCTCCCCGTCCCGTAAAGTCGTATCCATTATTTCTACTTTCATCTGTATTGCTTTTTGGGTTTACTCCACTGCTGAAGAGCTTTTTTCCCAGTTTTCGATTTTATCCTTGTTACTAAGCAGAAAATCAATATCATCATATCCCTTCAGCAAGCAATTCCTCTTATAGGTATTGATCTGGAAATTTTCAGAGGCTCCATTTGCATCGTTGGTGATAGACTGCTTTTCCAGGTTCACTGTCAGAGTGGTTAAAGGATTCACCTTAACGGCGGCAAAGATTCCGGCAAGGAAGTCTTCACTCACAACAACGGGTAAAACACCATTATTCAAAGAGTTGTTCTTAAAAATATCGGCAAAAAAGCTGGAAACCACCACTTTGAATCCATAACCGGCAACAGCCCAGGCCGCATGTTCACGACTCGAACCGCTTCCGAAATTTTTACCGGCTACCAAAATAGAACCGCTATAAGTTGGGTTGTTCAGAACAAAATCCTTGATAGGCAGATTGTTGCTATCGTAGCGCCAATCACGAAATAAGTTGTCTCCGAAACCATCTTTTGATGTCGCTTTCAGGAAACGGGCAGGGATGATTTGGTCGGTATCCACATTCTCAATGGGAAGTGGAACAATGCTGGAGGTAAGGGTTGTAAACTTTTCCATTTTTATTGTTAATCATGAGGTATTCAAACCTCTCTACTTACTATTTATTTAATTATGAGCTGGGCTCCTTCGTGTGCGATTATACTTTTACGCCAATGCTCTGGAATTTGGATACTTTTCAAATTTTTGACATCGTAGCAAACAAGTACGGCACTGCAGGTGGAAAGTACATCTCCATTTTCCCGATTAATCAAGCGATGATCCATCGTGAGACTTTTAGTACCCAGTATGGATATGCGGGTTTCTACATATATCTGATTTCTCATGTAAATGGGTTTCAGATAATCTATCTTGATGGATGCTCCAACTATTCCCAAAACCATGTAATCCAGATCAGGCATAACATGGTCAAAATAGTCCATTTTACCTGCATCGTAATAATTTTGGTAAACAGTGTTGGATACATGTCCCATAATGTCCACATCGTTGAAGCGAACTTGAATGGGTACGAGATATCTGTAGATTGGTTCCATATTAATCGTTTCTGGGATCGGTTATATAACCTGTAACGGCAGCAGCAGCAGCAACGAGCGGACCTGCCAGAATAGTGCGGGAACCCGGACCCTGACGGCCTTCAAAATTACGGTTTGAAGTGGATACTGCATATTTTCCTGCAGGTATCTTATCTTCGTTCATAGCCAGACAAGCGGAACATCCCGGTTGACGCAATTCGAACCCGGCAGCTTCCAATAGTTCTACCAGACCTTCTTTGCGACACTGAGCTTCTACAGCCCAGGATCCGGGAACCAGCCAGGCTACCACATCGTCGGCTTTTTTCTTACCTTTAACAAATTCTGTAAATGCACGAAAATCTTCAATACGTCCGTTGGTGCAACTGCCCAAAAATACGTAATCGATTTTCTTGCCCAACATTTTTTCTCCAGGTTGAAAGCCCATGTAGTCCAAAGACTTTTTGTATGAAATCTTGCTGGCCTCATCTACAAAATCTAAAGTTGGAATAGATTGAGAAATACCCATACCCATACCAGGATTGGTCCCGTACGTAATCATCGGTTCGATGTCAGCAGCATTCAGTTTTATTTCCTTGTCAAAAACAGCATCTTCGTCTGTTTTCAACAGTTTCCAGTTTTCAACAGCCTCACCCCAAGCTTTCCCTTGTGGTGCAAACTCAAGACCTTTTACATAATTAATGGTTGTTTCATCAGGTGCTATCATACCACCGCGAGCACCCATTTCAATGGATAGATTACAAAGAGTCAGACGCCCTTCCATGCTTAATGAAGTAATCGCTTCTCCTGCATATTCCACAAAATAGCCGGTTGCACCACCAGTTGTCATTCTGGCAATTACATATAAAGCCATATCCTTGGCAGAAACACCGGCAACCAGTTTTCCGTCGATGGTAATGCGCATACTTTTTGGTTTTGACTGCAAAACACACTGCGATGCCATAACCATTTCCACTTCTGAAGTTCCGATACCAAAAGCAACGGCACCCATAGCACCATGGGTGGAGGTATGTGAGTCTCCGCAAACAATGGTCATACCCGGTAAAGTCAGACCAGTTTCCGGGCCAACCACATGGATGACACCATTCTTAATGTGTCCCAGTCCATAAAGTGTTACACCAAAATCATTGGCATTCTGAGTCAGGGTTTCCACCTGTTTGCGAGAAATGGGTTCCTCAATAGGTTGGTCCTGATGGAGTGTAGGGATGTTATGATCTGGTATACAGATTGTTTTTTCAGGACGCAGAAACTTCAGGTTCCGGTCACGCATACCCTGAAAAGCTTGCGGACTAGTCACCTCGTGACAGTAAAGCCTGTCAATATACAATTGTGTAGGTCCGTCTTCCACGGTTGTAACCACGTGCCTATCCCAAATTTTGTCAAATAATGTCTTTCCCATATTTATCTTTTTTATCTTCTATTATCTTCTAAACCGTAAACCTAGTCAAATTGTTTCACTTATTTTTTCACGAACTTGTTAATTGCATCGATATAAGCTTCTACAGAAGCAACAACAATATCCGTATTACCTGAGAAGCCATAATAGACCACACCTGCATGTTCCACCTGCATGTGTACCTTACCGGTATCGTCACTGCCTTTGGTGATGGCCTGAATTAGGAATTCCTGCAAAGTCATGTCTCTTTTGATGATGCATTTCAACGCTTTAATGGCGGCATCGACTGGACCGTTTCCACTGGCAGCGGCTTCAAATTTCTCGCCGGCGATATCCAGACAAATACTGGCAACAGATTGAACACCTTTACCGGATACTACTTGCAAATGATCCAACTTAATATGTTCATTCTCGGATTTTTCCATACCGACCAGTAACAATATATCATCGTCGTTGAAATTCTTTTTACTATCTGCTAATTTAAGAAAATCCTGATAAACTTCCTGCAAACGCTCACCATCAATTTCAACGCCAAGTATCTGAAGGCGATGCTTTAAAGCTGCTCTCCCACTTCTGGCTGTCAGTACGATGGAGTTTTCGTCAATTCCAACATCTTTGGGATCTATGATTTCATAGCTTTCTCTGTTTTTCAGAACACCATCCTGATGAATTCCTGAAGAATGAGCAAAGGCATTTCTACCTACAATAGCCTTATTAGGTTGTATTGGCATATTCATCAGATTCGAAACCATTCGGCTGGTCTGTGAAATCAGTTGGGTATTGATGTTGGTCATAAAAGGCAAATCCTTGTGACTCTTGAGTATCATGGCAATTTCTTCCAACGCTGTATTTCCGGCACGTTCACCGATACCGTTGATGGTCACTTCCACCTGACGGGCACCATTCAGAATACCGGCCATCGTGTTGGCAGTGGCCATCCCCAGATCATTGTGGCAATGGGTAGAGAGGATCGCTTTATGTATATTGGATACATTTTCCATCAGGAACTTGATCTTATCACCATAAACATTTGGTAAGCAATAACCTGTGGTATCGGGGATATTCACCACTGTTGCGCCAGCCTTGATAACAGCTTCAACGACTCTGGCCAAATAGACATTATCGGTACGGCCTGCATCTTCTGCATAAAACTCTACATCTTCTACATATTTTTTGGCATACTTCACGCAGGCAATGGCACGTTCCAGAATGTCATCCTGTGTCGAATTGAACTTGTATTTGATGTGGTAATCCGATGTACCTATTCCAGTATGGATACGACCGTGTTTGGCAAATTTCAGCGCTTCAGCAGCCACATCGATGTCTTTTTCTACGGATCGGGTCAGCGCACAAATGGTAGGCCAGGTCACTGCTTTAGAAATTTCCACGACCGATTTAAAATCACCGGGGCTGGAAATGGGAAAACCGGCTTCAATAACATCCACTCCAAGAGATTCCAGGGCTTTAGCCACCTGAATTTTTTCAACGGTGTTCAATTGACATCCAGGCACTTGTTCGCCGTCGCGCAAGGTCGTATCAAAAATAAATACTTTGTCAGACATGTTGCTTATTTTTTAAATGCTTATTTTTTAAATTGTTTCGTTATACCTTTATTAAACCCAATCACCTGAACCAAAAAAGCCCTTCGTGCTTTGGTAGCAAGAAGGGCTTCTGTATTCATTTTATAGACTTACAAACAATCTCACTACCTTGCCACTATTCTAGTAGAATAATACCAATTAGAGAAATAATATGTAGAATATTGTTTGTCATTAATAATCCTGGGTTTTGATGATGCAAAGATAGGGCAATTTTTAATATCTGCAATAGATTCTACTATTTTTAATGAAATATGTTACGATATATAAGTTATTTAATCGTTTTCCATTGTTTTTATTCGTTTAATACATCCACTTCGATTGAATCAATACAAAAGCTGAGGATTTCAAAGCATTCGTTTTGCTTTAGCGGCCGCCAAACATTTTCAGATTCTTACTCAATATGGTGTCACATTTTGTGATTTGTTCGTACAGGAGATTAACATGAACATTATTAATATTAACCTTTTCAGTCCCAAATTTCTTTGCATTCAATATTTTGAAACCAGTATATTTACGCATTATCAATAGTCAAGCACTTCAATCTTAATTCTGTTCTTGTTTATCTCGTAATATGTTAATCGCCCATTTGAAAAATCCACATTGTAACAAGCATAATGATTTACGTTTTCTATACTAACCGGAATCTCATATAAAAGGTCGTGAATATTTAAAAATAATTTCTTTCTTATTGTTACTTCAGGTGCAAATATTCCTGAAGATCTATCAATCAGCAAATCAAAATTTTCCGGACATGTTGAATCTCTCACACAACGGTCGTATTTGTCAATAATAATATTAATTAGACATAGATCACCATCCTTATCATTGTAATAATTAAGCATGTTTGTAAGTATCAAACTATCCGGTTTCTCATAATTTACAAAGACCTCTCCAGCAAAATCGCTTAGCAATATTGACCTTTTATAGTTTAAGTCTAAATCCATGATGTATACAATATTAAAATCTGTTAACACATATAATTGGTTGTTCAGATATCCGAGCGATGAAAGCCAAGTTCTATTGCGTTTAAGCGGTTTACTCACACTTAATCTCCCTGTGTTCAGGTCAATTTTCTTAACGTTCGAATTTTTAGCATCTGTCAAATAAATGGCATTGCCAATCAATCGAATACTCGTAACAGATGTTACTTCGCCAGTTTGAAAAAAAACGTCATAACCAAAATCACTTGGGTTCTTACTTACCGGGAACGTAAAAGTTTGTCTGTTTTTTATCAATTTGATTTTTGTTGAATCAAAATCACTCAATAAGCTTGATTTTTTATATTCGGAATTTGCTCCAATTGAAAAGAGGCTGTTTATAATACATATAATTATCAAGAAGAAAGAACGTTTCTTGTAGGAAGATTTATATTGCATAATTTTATTTTTTATTACTGTAATAGTTTTTCAAAAATTCATCACTGTAATTATAATCTGAAGACCTGTCTTTCTGGTTATAGCGTCCAGAATTTCCACGATTATTTGTGTTTATCTGTAATAATGGAACTGGTCTTTCTTTAATTTTACCTTGAACTAGTAAGGTAGGTAAAGTTTTTCCTGAAGCTATTTCCTCATCAGGTGTGTCCCATTGATAAGCACCAGAAATTTTAAAATCTTCATTTTTATTTTTAAAATAATATACAGCAAAACCCACACCTTTTGAACCTGCATGTATCAACTTTAGTCCAATAAGAACACCTTTATAAACAATAAGATCATATACCATTCCGATATGATCATATTTTCCTCCAGGACCTTGGTCCGGTGATCTTGAAGTCATAATTGTAACTGCATCACCTGGTCTTAAATTATTAATGCTAGTCTCACGCATGGAGCCCACCATGCGCGCCACACCTCTTCCCCATGGACCCAAAGCAGGGCCTGATCTTAAATCTGAGAATCCCACTGACATAATAGCAAGACTTAACAATGCTGAACAATCCATATCTGCATACGGCGTACCAATTTTTGACATAGCAAAGCTAAGTGCTCCTATTCTTTCCGTCTCTGTCAATCCATCAAGATCGGTATATCTTATCGGATTATTTATGCAATAAGCATAAGGTGATGTATCATAATGAGTTTCCGCCAACGGGTCCATAGTCGTCCACCTACCAATAGTCGCATCGTAATTTCGTGCTCCGAAATCATACATATTCACCTCAAAGTCCCTTTCAAATTCTTTACCTCCAAACTGATAGTCTTGATAGGTCATCTCGGTTTGATCCTCTGCGGATTCACCATATTCCATTCCAAAGGGATAATAGTTGCTCACCTGCTTAACGATGCCGTTCTGATCAAAAACCACTCGGACATTGCCAAGGTGATCCTTCAAGAAGTAATGACGATTGTAAACAGGGCTACTGCTAGTTCCTGTATTCATCAGCATACCATCGGATGTCAATATCTTCTTTTGAACTCCACTCTTGTAAACAATATTATCATAATAACTTTCTACATAATTTTGATTGAAAGCATTTTCATCAAATCCGACGTTATTATTGTATAGAGTCTGGCCCACCGGCATTGTTATTGTTGAGCCAATGAAAACACGACTGTTGGCGGTTATCTTCTCTCCAGTCGATAAATCATAATCGTAAGCTGTCATACAACCGTTCTGCATTTGTATCGTATCGGGTAAATTTAAATAATTATATTTAATTGTAGCGATTTTCTTATCTAAATTACTGGTCATATTTCCAATGCTGTCATACGTATAACTAGCCGGGTAGGCTACATTATTTTTAAAATCCTGTCCACCGGTAAACAACTGATTGTAATCATTAGAATAATCAGAAACATGAAGCAATTTATTTCCATCATACGTAGTTCCAAGATCATCAATCTTACCGCATACATGGTTAGGTATCCGTTTCGTAGCGGGATCTACCCAATTATGTTGTTTAATACCGTAACGTTGTATGTTTACCATATTTCCGTTCTTATCGTAATTGATTGACTCGGAGAAGTTATTGCTGTTTGATTTAAGAATGGAAGATCTCAATCGATTTAGATTGTCATAGGTATAATTGAAAGTTCTTGTTGTCGTTGACCATAAACTTGTATTATTTTTCCACCCTGCCACATGAATATTTCCTGTAAGGTTTTTGTAGGAGGCCTGCTTGATATTTCCATTGAAATATCCGTCAATATTATCACTGTCTTTTTCGTAATAAAGCTTTTCAGAGAACATGGTACCGTCTATTTTCTTGAGCCAGCCACGGATATTGTAGGTATAGGTTTGTGTTTCCAGGTTATTTCCATAAGTCTTGGTGGCAAGTTGGCCCAATTCATTGTAGGTGTTGGTGGATGTAATTACAGCTGCAGATTCATTTCCAATGTAATGTCTTATCGTAGTTAGGCGGCCGGCATGGTCATATTCATATTTTGAACCTTCAGTAATAATATATATTGAGGTTGATTTTTGCCGATGTCGCATATGCAATAGATTGCCTTTGAAATCAAACAAATAGGAATAACGATCCATACCAAAAGAAGTATTTGAAGAACCATTAAAGAAACCTGTACTATTCTTTTGTACCACGCGTCCCTCCTGATCATAATAAAAAGCTGTGTATTTTGTAACCTGACTCGAACTGAGAAAATCGATGTTCCCTGTCAGAAGGCCATTGGAGGAAACCAAATTTGTTGTATCACCATACCAAGCCCCAAGTGCATCATTGCTATGCCAATAAAGGGAGTCTTTACGTCTAGTGGCCATACCGCTATTGTTTAAGTATGAATAGTTGTCATAGTATGACACTTGGAAAAGTTTACTCCTTCCGGTAAAATAAATGTTTGAATAGCCGTAATTGGCTGTGTTTTTAGTGTATGTTTCTTTAATTATTGAATACCTATAAGAACTCACCAAGTTATTCACATTCAAACTTTTTGAAAGTGGTATAATCCCTTTCATTATTAGCCTACCCATCGGATCATATTTATAAAAAGTCCAATTAGAATTGGAATTTGAACTCGTCCGCTGATTTCCATCCTGAGATAACACCAGACGATTGGCTTTATCATAAACCATATATTGAGGGCTGGCACCTGGAAGCTTCTTCTCTATACAGTTGCCACAGTCATCATAACGATAATAATAACCGTATTTATTGATATGAGTAACGTTGTTCTTATTATAGGCATTCCAGGATATATTGTCGGTGGTCAACCCATCAGAGGCTAACGGAGACAATACATACGTCAGTTGATTGAAATTATCATAAATGTAATAGGTACTGTGATAACCGGGATAACCGGCAATGTAAGTTCTTGTAAGCAAAACCTGTCCCTGACTGTCTTTAAAAGTCCAGGTCTTGTGCCTATCCTCATCGATATCGCATTGAACAGACAGTTTTCCGGTGGCATAAGTCCCACTTTTTATCAGTGAATTGTCCGATTGTACAATATATTTATTCACTTTCAGACTGTCGCTTTGATTGTTGGCATACCAGAAATGTTCGACGGCTTTACTATTAGAGCTCCAGTTGTTGCCGGGACCAAGTTCTTTATTAATCCTGTTTAATGGTGATTGTTCAAAATAATTATCACTATAAGTACGGGAATCATTGGGTATTCCGTCTGCATCTCCATGATAGCAAAGATTTGATTCTGAAGAAATGGAACTTTCCGGAACAAATTTACCTTTGATGGTATTGCTGGTTGTATTCTTATCCATACAAAAAGGCAACCAGCTTTTATAGGCTCTTCCATAAGTATCGTATTGTGTATGTGTGACGATATCATGTCCAAGTGGACTATTGCCAACAGCCACTGATTGAATTGGCCTACCAAGACCATCTACATACTGGACGCTTGGTGAGGTTTGAGAAGCCGGAAGGTAATATAGGGTTACAGTCTTTAGTATAGGGGTATTCGGTTCATAGGTGATGATGTAATTCTGGGTGGAGCTTGGTGCAATTTGTTGACTATAAACGGACAAAAATTGAGCCGAAAGAATACAACAAAAGAGAGTGCGTGCAATTATGGAGCGCCTCATTATCTTCATGATATCTAGTATTTGATTGTGAATTTTCAGGTTATATTTTTAGAAGCATCGCATAGGCAATCTGTTTGCCAACAACAATATGCAGTACATAGTTTCCAAAACGAAGCCTGTTCGTTTTGAGGGTAAAATTATGCGCGCCAGCAGAAAGTACACCTTCATTGCTAGTCAGAACTATTTTTCCTGAAGTGTCCACGATACGGAATGTTACATCTGATTGCAGGTCCAGCAACAGTTCAACATTTAAATCATTTTTTACTGGATTGGGAAAATAGTTGTAATCAAAAAGCAAGGTATCGGATGATGAAATATCTTTGTCTTGATTTTCTGCCAAAAGGCTGTCAATAATCGCCTTATTTTTTGGATCACTTTCTAAATAAGTATGCATGGACGGTGGAAAATAAAAGGCTGTAGCAATATCCTTCGATTCTGAGTTATCCTTTTTTGTTAGATGGCTCTTGTTACAGATTGTCTCAAACAACGGATATCGGTATCCTGGTGCATACCAACGACAGGTCTCTGTCCGATAATATATACTGTCTGTCTTCTCAGTAAGCATTTGTCCACGCGTTATGCGTCTGGATCCTCCTTTTGAAGACTCTACTTGTGAATCTTTTTCTTTCACTGAGGATTTTCCGATTCCCTCCACGCCAAAACCTCCTGTTAAGTTACCGAGAGGTTTATCATTACTGACATCCGTAGTACTGTTATCTGATGCCTCCATAGGCATCTCTTCTGCATCCCCATCTATTTCCAGTGTATCCGTCATACACATTCGAGTTTCTTCTTCGTATGCAATTGGGAGTGTACGCTGGACATAGCAGCGTTCAGACCTTACCCTCAGCACATTGGATAGTGTATCACCATCTGGTAGAATCAGTGTTCCAGTGGCGTCAGCTACAGTCGTTATTATCCCTTCAGCCTGGGAATGGAGTATATTTAAATAACGACCTGCTCCTTTATATGTATCAGAAATCGAATCACCAAAAGAAAAAGGATAAACAAGAGTGAGTTCAGGTTTAGTCAGTCTTAATTGAGATCCGGAGTTCTCAAATCCCAGCAGGAACAACGAATCACCAGTGATGGCGTATTTGTACATTGTTTGATGTTCTACTCCTGTTATAAACATAGCATCATTGGATTTCCTAACTGGCTCCATATATGATACATCGTATTTGTCGTTTATTGTCTTCAGCTTTGAGAAATTCCAGATTACGTTTTCACCTCTTCTTCCGGGGTCTTTATATTCAATCTGTTGTTTTACAAGCTTATCACCACTGCGCATATCATATAGTGCATGGGTAAGCGAGGTCTGGGAAAAAATCGAGCCCACACCTAGGAAGGCCATCGCTATTGTTACATATAGTCTTGATTTCATGACAGTCTATTTTTATTACATTTTTTTACACCTAAACTTATCGCTTAATTGGTATGAAGATGGTAGTCATAGCTTTTGAGAATAGTTTCAATGCCATTCTTTAAATAATAGACTACTTTCAACCGGCCATAATTGTCATAATCGTAATAGGTCGTAATTCCACGAGGATCAGTCGTGGATGTTATTCCAATAAGCGGTTTATAAGTATATGTATTGATCAGAACAGGTTTATTACCTGTATAAGAAGTTGAGTTGAAATAGGTTTCAAGGGCAATTCTAAGGGTTGCGACATCAGGATCTGTTGCAGACTTCAACGAATCTATAGTGCGATATGAACTATAAGTCAATGCTGTCTCTACCTCAGCATATGTAGCATTTTTTATCTCTACTATAGGATATTGGGCTCCGTAACTCCACAGGAATGTGTTATAGACATAATCGCTTTTATACAAGTATTGTGGATTACCATATTTATCATAACTGCTTACTATCATATCTAACACACTTCTGCTACTAAATTGAGGAGAAGTTCTTGAACTGTAATAATATCTTGGCTTAATAATATTGTCGAACCATTTATAATAGGTGGTCCATGTTTTTTCCTGGTAGCTTCCTGTCGTAACAATCTTTTCCATCAGGTTGTTGAGCATATTCCTTGCAACCATGTCCTTACAAACTGTTGTTTCATAATCATATGGATATTTCATCGTGGTCGTCGTCGTTTCTCCAGTGCTGGTACTATTTGTTACAGTGGATGGATAATATGGTTCTTTTCCATCATATGCATAATTGGTTTCGTTGACGATAGCTGTACTTCCATCACGTTCTGTCTCGATTACTTTTCGTAGTTCACAATTACCGGTTATTATTGAGGTCTTAAAACAATCATAAGGCTGAGGTACAGCAAGTTTTTCACCATTTAAACCAAATGTTCCAAAATTATAAGTATAATAGGGATGTAATGTATTGTATTTTATTTGAGCAGCTGTCCCTAATTGACTTAAGCCAGTATAAGAAGATGGGTACCTACATGAATTTACTGGATAATAATTAGAAAGTGTGTCTTTAGGGACATATTTATATATATATGATGTTTCTTGAACAGGCAAAGTTTGTCCTTTCTTATAAACGGATTTCTTAACTAATTGACCATTGTCCCAGTTTCTGTACTCTTTAATATACCTTAGAGAGTCGCTCCAGTAGTTGCATAAAAATTGGTTATTCAAAAAGCCATCATTAATAATAGCAGGTATAGAAGTTGAATCTACATGATCATTTGAAAATGAATATTCATATTCTGTGTAACCATCACTGCTAGATGAGCTAGTACCATTATATTCCGTTACTTTATTATATTTGACTGAAATATCGATGGGTATGTTAGGGAATTTTGAGAATGTGTAATTTTGGAAAAGATAATAATGATTGACATTTCCTAAACGAGAAGCGTCATATTGAACTATTTTTTCAAAACTGATTTGTGACTGCACATAATCATGCCAGTTCGTCAGATCAACAGGATTCTCTATTGTTTTATTATAACTATATGTTTTTGTTTTGGCTTTGGCTGTCACGTTATCTGTGCTTGTGACTTTTGAAACTCGAATACCACCGCCAGTCTTTGTATGTCCATTAGGGCCTAGATAAACATTAGATTCGTATTCGAAGGTTGTATTTCCACCAGTCGGATAGGTTATACTTTTCAAAGCATTGGCTTCATTATTATATGCATCATTCCCATACTGTGAACCACCATTAATAGCGAATGGAAAATCTTCAATATGAGGAATGCCATCTTGGTATTCTTCTGATTTAAAAGAGCCTAAAGTCAAACTAGGTACTGAAATTTCTGAACCATTATAAAAGCCCCAATAATCACTCTGATAGTATTGAATACCTGGAGTTTTATCATAATAATCAAATGTATAGGTTTCTATTGTTTTTGGTACAAGTAACGAATCTTTAAATTCAACAGATGTCAATAACTTCTGACTACCAATGAAATATTCCTTGCTCGTGTTAAAACATACAGTTTTAATAGTTTTACCACTGGCATTTTTTACCAAAACTCTTGTTATCAATTCATTGGAATCTCTTTTAAATTCGATAGTTCCACCTGGAAATGTTATCGTGGAAGGCATGAGCATTGTCCTATAATCACCAGATAACATTTCACTATTTGGATCTTGTTGATTTCTAAATAAATAATAGTGAGAATTCGAATCGCTGTAACCACCTGAAGATGGTATCGTTGATACTGAATAGGGACCAGCACTTGTTTCATCAACATCCTGACTCCAAGATTCCATATATGGTTTATCTGATGGTGAAGGAGAATACACCTTTCCATTACTTATTCCTTCAAAGTACCCTCCATAATACTTAAAAATTGACTTAACCGATATTTTAAAGTTGTCAAATGTATCTGGTATTCGCGTATCCGTAAAACTCGAATAGGTGTATTTGATGGTTCTTCCAGATGGAAACACTATATTGTTTAACCATTTTGTTCTTGAAACTAAAGATACTTCTGTTATTGAATTGTCAGCAGAAAAATCCTCATCAACATAACCAGTACCTCCAAAATTAAATGTCACCCCTTGATCGTCAATAATAAATCCATCTCCAATCTTAAATGGCTTACGGCCTAACTGATGATAGGTGACTACATTATTGTCTGATTTTTTGAAAAATTCACCTGTATTAGTCAATATTGAATAGCTAAAGTTATCATATTGGTAATCTTTATAATTAGGGCTTAAAGGATTGCTTATCTTTTCCTCAAGAATTTCTTGTGTGAATTCACCCTCTTCCAAATCAATCCTATAAGCATCCTCGTCAGGTAAATCATTTATCGATTGCGTCATCATACCTCCGAAATCAAGATTCCAACCAAGTGCTACATTACTGATTACACCTCTAACCTTCTGAGCTGAATGTAAATGATATCGAAGAATGATTGGGATCTTCTGTCCATCTACCTCAATCTCGTAAATAGGTATACTTACGTCAGGAACACCAGAAGTATGACCTACAGGAACATCTCCATAAATCATAAATGCAGCCGCATTCGGCGCTACAGGTATAATTTTTTTATTAAAAGAATTGTCCTGAGAATATAAGTTTATACTTAATATCAAAAGCAGACAAAGAAATACATACTTCATGACAGTAAATTTTTAAAATAACATTTATATAAAAAAACAAATATATATATAATTATCACTTTATTACAAATAATAAATAAATTCACATGCCAAGTTTGCATAAAGTCCTTTTTATAGGCTTACAATTTATTATCTTAAAAGTAATCTCTATTTTTAATCTCAGTTAAATACCAACTATCATTCTTCTAGATGAGCCCTTTGTGTCTTTCGAAGTGCTATTTCTGACATTCGCAAACGTCGAGCATACTGATTAGATGTATATGAGACAATTTAACAATTATGGAAAAGACCTTGTTTTCCACTCAACATTCTTTAGACCTCCAGTAATGATTTCTAATTTTAATTCAAAATATTCTATTTAATCAAAAATAATATTGAAGGTAGAGTCCATCACTATTGCTAACTTTGCTGTTCTTATTTCGAACTCATGTTAAATTAAGAACCCACCTATTATGAAAGAAAAAATAATATTCATTACCGGCGCCACTAGTGGCATCGGCGAAGGCTGTGCCAGAAAATTTGCATCAGAGGGATCTGATTTGATACTCAATGCCAGAAATCCAGAAAAATTGAATTCGCTCAAATCTGAATTGGAAACAACATTTGGCATTGAGGTTTGCCTGTTACCTTTCGACGTGCGTGACCGTGAAGCTGCGCGTACTGCCATCAACTCCCTTTCCGGAAAGTGGAAAAACATCGATGTCCTGATCAACAATGCCGGACTGGTTATCGGTGTGGATAAGCAACAGGAAGGGAACATGGACGAATGGGATACCATGATAGATACCAATATCAAAGGTTTGCTATCCATAACCCGGATCGTAACACCTGGTATGGTGGAAAGAGGAAAAGGTCACATTATTAATATCGGTTCCATTGCCGGAGATGCAGCGTATGCCGGGGGTAGCATTTATTGCGCCACGAAGGCGGCAGTCAAGGCTCTTTCCGATGGTTTGAGGATCGATTTGGTGGATACCCCTCTCAGGGTGACGAATATCAAGCCCGGAATGGTGGAAACTAATTTTACAGTGGTACGATTCAGAGGAGACAAAGAAGCAGCCGATAACTTCTACAAGGGCATCAGACCGTTAACGGGAGACGACGTTGCCGAAACCGTTTACTTTGCAGCATCCGCTCCTGCTCACATTCAGATAGCCGAAGTGTTGTTGATGCCGACCAATCAGGCAGCAGCAACTGTGGCCTACAGAAAATCCTGAATACGCAAGAATTAGTATTACTGTTAAAAAAAAAAGCCGTCTCGATCAGATCGGGACGGCTTCTTTTATTTTAGTATTCTCTTAGTTAAGAACTACTTTATTGATGATGGTTGAACCATCTTCAGCTACACCTTTCAAGATGAAAACGCCATTCAGGCCAGTTGCTTTTGCAAAAGTTGCACCAGCTTTAACTGCAGCGTCAAATACTTTAACACCGGCAAGATTAGACAAAGTGAAATTGATAGCAGTTTCGCCACCGTTTACGATGTTTAATGTTTGACCTTTAGTAGTGACATCAACATTTGCAGTAGCTGCATTTTTGATACCAGAAGGAGTACCAAACCAAACTATACCATCTGTTACATCAAGAGCTATATGACCTGCAGCATCAGCAACTACAGTACCTTGAGCTTCATTCATTTTCCAGTTAACCAAAAGACCTTCTTCCGTACCTGTAAGTGTGTTATTCATATCACCAGCAATTTGTTCTGCTGTTCTGGCAGTGCTCCAAATACGTACATCTGATATTGAACCACGTAAGAATCTACCTGGCCATGGTGTACCATCACCCATAGTCAAATCGTTAGCTGATGCAGCCATAGGGTTAGCAAGAGCTGCATTTTCCATAGCCAATACACCATCAAGATAAAGTCTGGAAGAAGTTCCATCATAAACTCCGACAATGTGATACCATTGACCTATAACAGGGACAACTGAACTGGTACAATGAACCCAGGCTGCGCCATCACCGATGGTGAAATCCAATTTGTCTCCTTCAGTACATAATTTCCATCCTCCATTTCCGTCTGCTTCATTGGAAAGGATATAACCACCACCTAAAGCTGAATAATTAACCCAAGCCTCAACAGTTATAGCAGCAGGAGCTGAATAAGCTGCATCCAAGGTTGAAGCACCGCAGTCAATAAACTGACCATCAAAGACAAGTCCACTTGCAGGTTCTGCTGCAGATGCAAGCATCACACTAAAACAAGCAGATGCAATAAAAGTAAAGATTTTCTTCATAAGAATGAGTTTTTAAAAAAGTTAGGGATTAAATTAAAAATAGTGACAATCAAGATTGTCATTATGTCGTTGAAAATTTCATGATCTGACCCATTGAAATATACATTAAACGTTTAATTTTAAAAAGAGCAGCTTTTCAGTTAAAAACGATCATTGAGAATCTGCTCATTCTAAAAACAACCTCAGTCATTAAAGGCAAATATACGAAGCACTGTGTCAAAAAACAAAAAGTTCGTCCTAATTTATCTTAAAACGTTTTTTAAATTTTTATAACAATAAATTATTTAGAGTGCTTTATTCAATGTTTTATTCTTTTTAAATTAATTAGATTAATGGCTATACACTATTGATTTATATTATCATTAATCAAAGCTTTTAATGTATCGAATAACAAGATTCTATAAGGTCAATTTTTCTAGTCATAGAATCCTATTTTTGCAAAATAATAACTACGAATTAATTTTCAAATAGCAGCTCAAACAGTTTCATGATCCTTTTTTTTACTTCTTTAAACAGAAAACAGTATAAAAATTCGCTTTTAAGACTTTATTTACTATATTGTACATTAAATAAAAAGGTTCAAGCGCCCCATTTTTATTGAAACCCCTTTTCGATATGGAGACAAATATTATTTCCGCTCCGGTCCTATCACTATCTATTCCCAATCTAAATAGCCTGTGAATTCAATATGTTCACTTTATTTAACACACTAAATACCATTTTTTATGAAGATTGGACTTATCGGATTTGGAAAAGCAGGGAAAGCTGTCGCCAATGTTATTCTTTTACATGCTGATTTTACACTTGAGTGGGCGCTAAGGAAAAGCGAAAGGCAGGAACATCTGTTTGTCAGAGACTTTATAGGAGTTGAGACCAACGACCCGGGATTGATCTATTCCATTGCTCACACGGACATACCTGAATTACTGGATAGCCATCCGGTAGATTTTATCATTGACTTTTCTTCGGAAGATGGTATCTATCTTTATGGGGAAGAAGCAAGTAAACGACAGATTAAAATCATATCTGCCATATCACATTACAATAAGAAAACCATTCGATTCTTGAAAACACTATCCAGGGATACCACCGTTTTTTGGTCACCAAACATCACGTTGGGTGTCAATTATCTGCTTTTGGCAAGTAAAATTTTGAAAAAAATTGCACCGCTGGTTGATATTGAAATCATTGAGGAACATTTCAAAGAAAAAAAAGGCATTTCAGGAACTGCACTTAAAATAGCTGACAAGTTAAACATACGGAGCAGTAAAATCAGCTCAGTCAGAGCTGGAGGCATTGTCGGTAAACATGAAGTAATCTTTGGCTTCCCCTATCAGACTGTCAGACTCATTCATGAATCCATTTCGAGAGAAGCCTTTGGAAACGGAGCTATTTTTGCAGCCAAAATACTGAAAGACAAAGATAAAGGTTTCTACGTGTTTGAAGATCTGCTGTCTCCATTCTTTATGGAGCAAGTCTGATGGATGGAGTCAGATCCAAGTGGCTTTTTCTTCAGCCAGTTTGAGCTGTTCCGGACTTCCAATATCGAACCATTCAGCATCGCTGGCATCAAACATACGAATTTCATGTTGGCTGGCAAGACGCAGATAAACGTCTGTAATGGAGAAAACACCCTCCTCAGTCATCAACGGGAAAAGTGCAGGATGTATCAAATGAATACCGGTAAAACCAAAACGTTTCAAGTGTTTCTCCTGAGGTCTGGAAATTTTCTGTTCACCGGTCTTCACATTTTCCCATCCACAAAGCAACCCGTCCTCATTGAAAAGGAAATATCGGTCACTTTCTATCTGACGGACAGCCAAAGTTGCCAAATGTTGAGGATTCTCCTGTATAAATTCACAATCGGCTTTTTGCAATGCTTTCAAGTCGATGGTTGACAGTACATCAACATTGTGTACGATGAAGTCATCATTTTCCAAAAGTGGCTGCATTTTTTTCAAACCTCCTCCTGTTTCGAGTAAAAGAGTCCTTTCATCTGAAACATGGATCTCCATTTCTGAATGTTCTGCAACGTAATCATGCAAAAAGTTTTCCACCTTATCGGCAAAAGCATGCACATTGACCAAAATATCCTTAATTCCGCTTGCCTGCATTTTTTGAAGTGTATGGCCCAACATGGTCACACCCTTCACTTCCACCAGGGCCTTGGGCTTATCTTTCGTAAAGGGATATAGTCTCGTCCCCAAGCCTGCTGCAAAAATGACTGCTCTCATGCCTTGATAGTTGTTTTCAACAGGTTTTTCAGATAATCAGACTTCAGTATCCGCTTTAAACAGGCTTTTAGTTCAGGAATTTTCACTGGTAAAGACCATTCATCCAAAATATCTTCAAACATTTCAAGTGCCGGTGGAATACTTTCCATAAATCCGGGTTTCTTTTCTACAATGCCCCGGAAGCCAAAAGCACCCATGGCCTGCATCAAACGAATGAGTACATAACCTTGATAGTAGCACATGAACTGAACTTTATCCACTTTAATTTTTTTGGAAAGCACTTCCACATAAAAGTCAATCAGCTCCTGACGGTTTTTCTTAGGCACACGGGCTTTTGCATCAAATAGCAAACTGGCAGGGTCGTATTGCAAAGCCCCGCGACGTCCACCCTGATAGTCAATAAAGTAAGGTTCACCCTGATGAATCATAATATTGGCCGACTGAAAATCCCGGAACAGAAAATAATCACCACGTTCCTGCAGTAAGTAATCCGTGAAGTTTCTGAAATCATCTTCCAACGCTTGCTCATCAAAAGGAATTCGCACCAGTTTAAGAAAATAATATTTGAAATAATTAAGGTCCCACATCATGGAATCTCTGTCAAAGGCTGCGCGGGGATAACATTTATTATAATCGATGCACTCTTTTCCCTTGAGTTGCAGATCCACCAATCCGGTCAGACTTTTTTTATAAAGAATAGTTATTTCGTCGTCAAATGGGTGGTTTTTCACTACATCAAAAAGGGTATCCGATCCAAAGTCTTCAAGCAAATAGACACTTTCAAGAGGATCTTCCAGGTAAATTTCAGGCACCGGCAGTTCTTCCTTTTTAAAACTTCTGGAAAAAGACAAAAATGCATCATTTTCACGGGCATCAGCATTCCAGGCACCAAGAGCTGAAAACGTTCCGGCCTGCATGCGGCAATAACTGCGATAAGATCCACTTTGAGGGAGAAAACTGATTTGCTGTGGTTCTCTGCCACACCACTTTTCAAACAACTGAGCGAGTATCGCTATTTTTTCTTTTTCCACGGGGATTATTTTTTCACAAATGTAAAGGATTTTTCTGTTCTAATGAACATGACGGAATAAGATTCTAAAGGTAAAATTCCAAACAACTTGTTTCTAAAAGCCTGTGTTTTGTTAATATATGTAACTTTATCCATACTTTTGTCAATATTCTTTAATGTCATCATATTTGTTATTTTCTAATCTTTTTGACACCATTATTAATACTTTGCAATCTTTTTTCTACTTATTTTGCATTTTTAGTATCTTTATGTATTGTAGTTTAAAAATAAAATTCTTATATTTGCATCGTGAATTAGATGAACAGGTTTTACAACTTAAAAAATGAATTATGAAAGATTCTCTAAAAACGATTTCAAAAGGCCTTTTGGGCATGGTTTTTTTATCATCGACAGTGATCGCAGCTGCTCAGAAATCAAATGCATGTTGTAATGTATGCGTGGATGTTGTAAGTTCGTATGTTTGGCGTGGTGTAGCTCAGGGTTCCAATGAACCAAATATCCAGCCAACAGTTTCATATACAAATGGTGGACTTAGTATAGGAGCATGGGGTTCTGGTAATTTCTCCGGAAATCTGAAGGAATTCGATTTATATGCAACATACGCTGTTTCCAGTTTATTTTCAGTAACCCTGACAGACTACAACTGGACCTTTACTCCAGGTACAAGCTATTTTAAATACAGCGATGGAACCGATCACCAATTTGAAGGTGCGATTTCTTACGCAGGAGTTGAAAGCTTCCCACTTAGTGCTTCCATTAATACCTTTTTTTACGGTGCAGACAAGAAAGTGTCTGATGGCAAACAGGCATACTCCACCTATGTAGAACTCGCCTATCCGTTAGCAGCAAATGCTAAACTATTTGCCGGAGCAAGTCTTTCTGAAAGTAGTGTTTACGCTACAACAGGTTTTGGTGTCACCAATGTCGGAATGAAAGTTAGTAAATCCATTGATTTGACAGATAAGTTTAGTTTACCCGTTTATGGAGTCGCTGGATTTAATCCTTCAGCAAAAAGCGCATTTTTGGTGGTTGGGATAACACTTTAGTATCAGGTTACAATAGTATAGTTTTATAGGTAAGTTTTTAAGGTTAAGAAAATTACACACTTATTTTATTTTTATGAGTAAAAAATCAACACTCCCCGAAAGGGGGCGATATTTCTCGAGGATTATCGAGAACATGTCAAAACCGAAAGATTGGAAACTTTTTGCTACCATTTTCGGCGGAAAAATGATCGGTATAGCCGTTGCAATAATCGGCATGGTATTTATCTCCGGTTTAATATCAGGATCAACGGCTCAGGCTGCTGATACATATACAGCACACGAGACATCCGTGATCAATGCAATAAACACTATCTGGGTATTGGTTGCAGCAGCTTTGGTTTTCGGTATGCAAGCAGGGTTTGTTATGCTCGAAGCAGGGTTTGCCAGAAAACGTGAAACAGTGAATATTCTCGTAGAATGTGCGCTTGACACAGCTATTTGTGGCGTTTCATTTTATGCTATTGGATATGCCTTTATGTTTGGTTCAGGTAACGGTTTTATTGGTACGCAATACTTCTTTTTACAAGGAGCACCAGCCACTTATGGTTCAACAGGTGTAGCTCTTTTAGCGCATTGGATTTTCCAATTTGCTTTTGCTGACACCGCTTCTACCATCACTTCAGGTGCAATGATTGGACGTACCAGTTTCCGCGGTGATATCATCTACAGTATTTTCGTTACTGCCATTATTTATCCGATCATCGGCCACTGGGCTTGGGGTCCTGATGGATTTTTAGCATTGATGGGAACTCCCGGACATTTCTTACCTTCTTTGGGTCAACCATTCCGCGATTTTGCAGGTTCTACGGTTGTCCACACTATTGGTGGTATGGTCTCATTGGCAGGTGCCATTGTTTTAGGGCCGAGACTAGGACGTGTATTCTTAAGAGACGACAAAGTGAAAGGTGGTTTACCCCCAGCTCACAGTTTACCTTTAGCAGCTATCGGAGCATTCTTACTTTGGTTTGGATGGTATGGTTTTAACCCTGGCAGCACCCTTTCAGGTATGGATTATGAAGGTATCGGACGTGTCGCAGCCAACACAACTCTTGCCGCTTGTACAGGTGCATTGGCAGCTATGTTTTGCGCTCTTTGGATTGGACCTTTTAAAGGAAAATTTGATACAGGTTTTACATTAAATGGTATGTTGGCAGGTCTTGTAGCAATTACAGCACCCTGTTATTGGGTTTCTCCTCTTGGTGCATCAATTATTGGGCTTATTGCCGGTATAATCGTTTTTGGCGGAGTATATTTGCTTGAATTTTTTAGAATCGATGATCCCGTGGGTGCAGTGCCAGTACATGGTTTAAATGGTATTTGGGGTACCTTATCCCTTGGATTGTTTGCCAGTGGTGAATATGGATTTACAGGTCCGATGGGCCCTGATAACACTTCACCGGTAACAGGTCTTTTCTACGGTGGTGGTTTTGATGTACTTAAAGCTCAGGCAGTTGGTAGTTTAATAATTACAGTAGCCACATTAACCGCAGCGTTTATCGTGATGTACGTTGTAAGTAAATTACCTTACCCATATAAACTTCGTGTGGAACCGGAAGCTGAAACTTGCAATGGTGGAATTGATGTTTGGGAGCATGGAGCAGAAGCTTACTCGGATTAACATCTGATTTTTTGAAAACTATAAATATTTAATTTAACTTATTATGAAAAAAATAGAAGCAATTATCAGACGCTCCAAATTCGATGAAATAAAAGCGGCTTTGCATGATATTGATATTGATTTTTTCACTTATTCGGAAACTATTGGTGTAGGTAACGAACGTAAAAGAAAAGAAGTATTACGTGGTAGAGACACTGAATTTATTTCACGTCTGACATTATCGATCATAGTACGTGATGTCAACCTTCGCAAAACAGTGGATTGCCTTTTAGACCATGCTTATACCGGAGAAATCGGTGATGGAAAGATTTTCGTGTACGATGTTGAAGAATCCTTTCGGATTCGCACAAGAGAAAGTGGTGATGAGTCGCTTTATATGAAAGAATAATTGATAAAACGAGCTATTTATCCTACATAAATTCGTTTCAAGCAGGCTATCCCAAATGAGATAGCCTGCTTTTTATAATCCAACATACCAGGGTAAAACTCCCAGATATTCAACTGGTTAAATGGCGCCAGGCTCGACTACGATATATTCCATTACATTGACGTCGTGGCACAAGCCATCCGTCAAATGTACAAATGTAAGTATGGAGCCCCGCAAGACCAGCAATGTGTACATTTTAACAGCACCCTTGTTCTTGCGAAATTTCGCCCATGGGAAAAGACTTAAGCATAAGTCGATGGTGCTGCTGCCCAAGGCATACACCATGTTTTTGACATCAAGCTTGAACTCGTTATACTTTTCAACACACTTGTTGAATTCGTAAGTCGGTAAGAATGACATCAGTTGCGCGAAAACGGTCTTCCCTGTATTCATGATTCACGGTATTTTCCGTAAATCTAATGGGTTTCCAATAATTTCAAATTGAAAAATAAAAGAACGTATCTGAAAGTCTTTATTGATGGGGGGTTCAGGAGTTTGAAAAAGTCCTTAACCAGACACTAGTGAAATCGACTTAAAAAAAAATGTATTACAGTATCTATTAAATAGATAGTGTAATACATCAAAGCAAAAAATAATTGCAAAAGCAATGCAGCAATTACTTAATCAGCATATGAAACAACATGAACAAATTTATGCTCACTGATTTTTATATTCTTAAGATCAGAACATTGCGCCAACTTAGACTTGTTATCTTCCTGAAAAATCTCCGAATTTGTCAGCAAAGGAACCTCTTCCACACTAACATTGGTTGAATCCAGACCTAAAGAAGTCACATCACTCAAACCTATTCTTTTAATCACATAAAAGATTGACATGATTATTCTATGAAAGAAGATGAAATCGTAGTCTTTGTTTTGTACACGATCTATAACGATATAACGAAAATCACTTAAAATGTTGTGTTTGTTTAAAGAGGGGTATTGACTGATCAAATCCACCTTTTTATCTTCCATCAGGTCCCGTACAATATTCTGAAAATAAAGATTGACTTTCAATGGCACCTTAAAACCCATTCGCAAATCAATACGAATAAGCACTCCGGGAATCATCTCATGTACTACATACTCTGTGGTGTAGGGATCATCAACAATATCTACGTGAAGCAACCAGTAAATATCTGCTCTTTTAGGCTGTTTACGCAACATGGAATACAAAATTTTGTTTTCTATTGCAGAAGGTTTATTGGAATGAGTGACATAGACCAAATTCGAGGCATATTTTGGAACCGTCAGATCCTTTGAAAGCTTTTCTATGACAGGCAGATAATCCTTTATTTTATTAAATGTGATAAAACTATTTTTGATCCTTCGGCCCTTATTCCATGCATACATTACAATCATAAAAATACCGGCAATCATGATGGATATCCACCCCCCTTTCGTGAACTTGGTTAAATTCGCTGCCAGAAAAGAAAGCTCAATTACAAAAAATAAGGTTCCAATCAAAACTTGCACATAGGTGGGAATCTTACCGCGCAGGTAAAACATCAATAAAAGAGAAGTCATCAGCATAGCAATTGTTATGGAAAGACCATAAGCAGCTTCCATGCCTGTTGACTCCCTGAAGTATAAAACCACCAGACAGCAACCCAGGAATAATATACCATTTATCAACGGAATGAACATTTGTCCCTTGACATCTGTTGGATAATGTACCCTGACCTTTGGAAAAAAGTTCAAGGAAATGGCTTCACTAACAATAGTGAAAGACCCACTAATCAGGGCCTGACTTGCAATAATAGCTGCAGCTGTAGCTACAATAACACCGGGCATCAGAAACCAATCCGGCATGATGGCATAAAAAGGATTTATTTTAGATGTAATCTGATTTAAATGGGTAATCACCCAGGCTCCTTGCCCAAAATAATTCAGCAGCAAAGTTGTTTTCACAAAAATCCATGAAACACGAATATTATGAATGCCACAATGACCAAGATCCGAATAAAGAGCTTCCGCTCCGGTTGTACAAAGGAAAACTGCCCCCAGCAAAAAGAAACCGTTCGGATACTCTGCCAAAAGTTTAATCGCATAATATGGATTTAAAGCCAATAGAATTTCTGGGACAAATACAATTTGAGAAAGGCCTAAAACCCCCAACATGGAAAACCAAAAAAGCATTATAGGACCAAAGAATTTCCCCAAAAAAGAAGTTCCAAACTGTTGGATGGCAAATAATACAGTCAGAATAGTTAATACAACGACCAGTACTGGAATATCCGGGTCAAAAAGTTTGAGTCCTTCAATGGCTGAGGTCACTGTAATGGCTGGCGTAATGATTCCATCAGCTAATAGTGCACAAGCACCAACAATCGCGGCCAGATATACCCAATTGTTTCTGTTCTTAATCAAGGCAAACAACGACATTATGCCGCCTTCGCCCTTATTGTCTGCCCGAAGGGTAATGATGACATATTTAAAGGTAGTTTGCAAAGTAAGTGTCCAGAAAACGCAGGAAAGTGCACCCAAAATAAAGAAAGAATCAAGGGTTGTTGCTCCATTTAAAATGGCCCGTAGCGTGTAAAGTGGCGAAGTTCCCACATCACCATAAACAATACCGAGTGTAATCAGTAAACCAGCCATCGTAACCTTTGAACCTGACTTGGAAGAAGTAAAATTGCTCATTTCTACTAAATTAAATACATAAAGAAAAACCCAATACCTGCAAGAATGAAAAACCGCGCAAATTTATAAAACATTTTAATACAAACAATCATTATTCCATTATATTCTTCTTTTTGAAAACATTTTGAAATCTATAAGCATTCTAAGATTACTTTTTAATACATTAATGTAGGTTTTTGTGTCTTTTTGAACATTTTATTCAATAAACATTATTTTTATGAAAATAGACCATTCTTACAGATTATCACAGAAAAAGGCCTATTTAAAGCTAATATGCAGAATATAGAATTCATTTTGTAACATATCGATGTAAAATATAATCTATTTGATATCTATTAATGATTGCAGCTTTCTTTTTAACGCTAATATGATATTTTTAATTACCTTTTGGTATGTATTTTTAAAAATTTGTTATACCTTTGCGAAGGATTATTGGAAATGTAAGCTGAAGCAAATAACCCGACCATACAGAACTTTATCTTTCACATTTTAAATAAAGTAAACATGAAAAAAATTGAAGCAATTATCCGAAAATCAAAATTCGAGGAAGTAAAACAAGCTTTGTACGAAGTAGGAATCGAATGGTTTTCTTATTGGGATATCACAGGATTAGGAAAATCAACTGAAGACCAGGTAGTGAGAGGTCAAGTTTTTCAATCTAGTTACATTCAGCGCAGGATGCTTTCAATAGTTGTGCGTGATATCAATGTTGATAAAACGATTAATGCAATCATTGTCTCTGCCAAAACGGGCGATACCGGTGATGGAAAGATTTTCGTTTCCGATATCGAGCAAACATATCGCATCCGTACCGGGGAAACAGGTCCCGAAGCATTATACAACAAGGAAAACGAAAAAACTGAGAAATAATAATACAATATATTTAATTAGGTATTTAAAAACATGAAGAAGATAATCATAGCAACAACAGCCATTTTGGCGTTGTTTAACACAGGAGCCTTTGCTCAAAGTACAGCGACATTAGCAGTAGCGGCCCCAAAAGTTGATTCAGGAGATACAGCATGGATGATCGTTGCCACAGCTTTGGTCCTTTTAATGACAATCCCTGGTCTGGCTCTCTTTTATGGAGGTCTGGTTCGTAGAAAAAATGTATTAAACGTATTAATGCAATGCTTTATCATCACAGCCGTCATCAGCATTGAATGGGTTGTCTGTGGATATAGTTTAGCTTTTGGACATTCAACCGGATTTCTGGCTCCATTTATTGGAGGCTTTGACTGGTCCTTTTTGAACGGAATAGGTATTGGCGATTTGAGTCCGTATTTTATTTCACACTCACAGGCCACTGCTGACGGTGGTACAATAGGAACAATTCCGCACATTATTTTCATCATGTATCAATGCATGTTTGCGGTCATTACTCCTGCTTTGATTATCGGAGCTTTTGCTGAACGTATTAATTTCAAGGGTTTTCTGATATTCACGGTTCTTTGGGCTTTGTTTATTTACAACCCTGTTGCACATTGGGTTTGGTCAGCAGACGGTTGGTTGTATAAATTAGGCGCATTGGATTTTGCAGGTGGAACAGTGGTACATATCAATGCCGGTATCGCAGCCATTGTAACAGCTGTCATGTTGGGCAAACGTCGTGATTACAAAGGACACGCAATACCCCCTCACAACATCACATTGGTAGTCATCGGTGCTGCTCTTTTATGGTTTGGATGGTTCGGATTCAACGCCGGTAGCGGTTTAGCTGCTGACGGACTTGCCGGTAATGCGTTCCTTGTAACACATCTTGCTGCAGCAACTGCCGCATTAACCTGGGCAATATTAGACTGGTTTGAAGGAAAAAAACCAACCATTGTTGGTGTATGTACAGGCGCTGTAGCCGGTTTGGTTGCTATTACTCCAGCTGCAGGTTTTGTTGGAGTGACTGGTGCACTCATCATCGGAGTTGTTGTTTCTGTCATCTGTTTTATCATGGTTGCATTTGTTAAACCTAAATTGGGTTACGATGATTCATTGGATGCATTTGGTGTTCATGGTATAGGTGGTATTATTGGCGCTATTTTGACTGGTGTCCTAGCTACTCCTGCTATTCAATCCGCATATAGTGGAGCAGCCTATGGAAACTGGCACCAATTGGGCGTACAGTTAATAGCTGTTGGAGCTTCGATTGTCTATTCAGGCATTGGAACCTTTATATTGTTCAAAATTACAGACAAATTAATTGGTTTACGCGTTACCGATAAACAAGAAGCTTTAGGTCTGGATGAATCTCAACACGGAGAAACAGCTTACACGACATTCGATTAAATCGTGTTATCAAACGTTCGAATTGTAAAAAAGGTTAATATATTTTTGTAGGTTTTTAGTACGTTTTTCAAGCAGAGGTTGTCTCAGATTCATGAGACAACCTCTGCTTGCGTTTTAAATCATTTTCACACACTATTCTAATTTATTATTACATTATGCAATAATATTCAGATTTAAGCTCTACTTTTGCACCATTTTTAGAGAAATAGGCAATAAAGAGCCAAAAACAGATAATTTGTCAGCACAAATTTTCAAAAGTTACAAATTGGTCAGTTTTTCAAAAATTATTTTCACATAAAATTAAATAGATTAAGATTATGAAAAAGATTGAAGCAATCATCCGTAAGTCAAGATTCGAAGATGTAAAAGAAGCATTGTATAATGCTGGAATTGAATGGTTTTCATACTGGGATATCACAGGACTAGGCAAATCCACGGAAGAACAGGTCGTAAGAGGTCAGGTGTTCCAATCCAATTACATACAAAGTCGGATGCTTTCTGTTGTTGTGCGTGACATCAATGTGGAGAAAACAGTCAATGCCATCATTAGTTCAGCCCGAACCGGTGATACAGGCGATGGGAAAATATTTGTTTCGGATATCGAACAGACGTTCCGAATCCGTACTGGAGAAACTGGCCCGGAAGCATTATATAATAAATAAAATATTCTATTCACAGATGAAAAAAAGTATTTTAGCCCTGACAGCTCTATGGACAATATTTGGTTCAGCAGCTTTTGCTCAAGGTACATCGACAACAGTGGTTGCCCCAAAAATTGACACAGGAGATACGGCATGGATGTTGTTTTCCACAGCCCTTGTCCTATTGATGACCATTCCTGGATTGGCTATATTCTATGGTGGCCTTGTTCGCAGAAAAAATGCGTTAAGCGTTCTGATGCAATGTTTTATCACAACAGCAGTTGTCAGTATTGAGTGGGTAGCCTGTGGTTACAGTTTGTCTTTTGGAAGTTCAGAAGGATTTCTTGCTCCTTTTATCGGAGGTTTTGACTGGGCCTTTTTAAAAGGTATCGGCATAAATGATTTAAGCCCCTACTTTATTTCACATTCACAGGCAACTCTTAACGGAGGTACAGTCGGCACTATTCCTCACCTTGTATTTATTATGTTCCAATGTATGTTTGCCGTGATTACTCCAGCTTTGCTTATCGGAGCTTTTGCGGAGCGAATAAAATTCAGCGGTTTTTTGATGTTCACTATCCTTTGGGCACTTTTCATTTACAACCCTATAACTCATTGGGTATGGTCAGCCGATGGATGGTTGTACAAATTGGGCATTCTGGATTTTGCAGGTGGAACCGTTGTTGAAATCAATGCCGGTATAGCAGCTCTTGTAACTGCCGTTATGTTAGGCAAGCGCCGTGACTACAAAGGACACGCCATTCCTCCACATAGTATACCATTGGTCGTAATTGGTGCTGCATTGCTTTGGTTTGGCTGGTTTGGATTCAATGCCGGAAGTGGTCTTGCTGCCGATGGACTTGCCGGAAACGCGCTACTTGTAACACATCTTGCTGCTGCAATTGCTGCTTTGATCTGGGGATTATTGGAATGGATTGAAGGAAAAAGGCCAACCATTGTTGGAGTATGCACCGGAGCTGTAGCCGGTATGGTTGCTATCACTCCGGCAGCTGGTTTTGTTGGAGTAACCGGTGCGTTGATTATTGGTACAGCTGCTGCAGGCCTTTGCTTTATTGCTGTGGCATACATAAAACCAAAACTTGGCTATGACGATTCATTGGATGTTTTTGGCATACATGGAGTAGCCGGCATCATAGGTACCATTTTGACAGGCGTTTTAGCTACACCATTGGTACAGTCAGCATACAGCGGATCAGCTTATGGAAACATGCACCAGTTATGGGTTCAGTTGATAGGTGTACTAGCAACAATGGCTTATTCTGGTTTCGGGACATTTATTATGTTCAAAATTACAGAAAAAGTGGTAGGCATACGCGCATCCGATAAAAATGAAGCATTTGGTTTGGACGAATCCGAGCATGGTGAAACAGCATACACCACTTTTGATTAAAAAACCAACAATATATTAGTTTAAAGGTATTTACCGAAAGGTATTCAAAGAGACCATCTTCTTTTTCTAAAGATGGTCTCTTTCTGTTAAATACGAAAAATGCTAATTCTTGTTAACATCCAAATATTTTAGCACATTTTGCTATATCCAGATTGCATTTTACTATATTTGCGCCCATCAAACTTTACACATTTTTGTTATATCTGTGCAGAGTCCAAAGCGAAAAAAGGAATACCAAAAAGAAAACACACAACGTAGATCGCTGATTATATGATATATAAGCATCTATATTAAATTAACCTTACAAATACCTTTAATGTGCACGAATCAACTACTATAAAACAGAACTACAGTCTGAAATCACAACTGGAAGAAAAGGTCGGGGTCATTCCCTCCCATTGCTACCAATGTGGCAAATGCACTGCTGGTTGTCCGTTGAATGATGACATGGATATCAAGCCCAATCAGGTTTTGCGGATGCTGCAAGCTGAACAACCCGGATATGAAGATAAGCTCTTGGGTTCATTATCTATTTGGCTTTGTCTGGCATGCGACACCTGTTACTCCAGATGTCCCCAAGAAGTCAAACTTTCACAAGTCATGGATTTCCTTCGTCAGGAATCTGTCAGACAAAACAAAGTAAACAACCAGGCAAAAGATATCTTAAGTTTCCACAAAGCTTTTTTGGAAACTATTGAAAAAAACGGGAAACTGAATGAAGTCTGGTTAACGCTCAATTACAAGTTGAAGACGTTGAATTTAATACAGGATGTCCAGAAAGCACCATCGATGTTCCTCAAAGGAAAGCTGAACCCAATCCCAAACAGGGTTCATAATGTCAAGGAAATCGAGCAAATTTTCAAAAGAATCAGCGATAACGAAGGAGGAGAAAAATGAAAATAGGTTTTTATCCAGGCTGTTCACTGGAAGGATCAAGTAAAGAGTACAGCCAATCTCTGTTTGCCGTCGCTGAAAAATGCGGTGTCACTCTCGAGGAAATTAATGACTGGAGTTGCTGCGGCGCTTCGGCAGCACACAGTTTAAACCACGACTTATCCATTGCCCTGCCTGCCCGCAATCTGGCGTTGGCCGAAAAACAGCAAATGACCGAAATCGTGATACCGTGTGCGGCATGTTATAGCCGTCTGGCCAGTTCACAGAAGTCTATGCTGGAAGACAAGTCAGTCCTCAAAAAGACTCAAGGTTATATCGATATGAAGTTCGACGGAAACGTGCAACTTCTGACTGTATTTGAATTTCTGCAGAAATATATATTTCCGGTTGCCGACCAATACATCGTCAATAAACTGAATCAGAAGACAGCCTGTTACTACGGTTGTCTACTGGCCAGGCCCAAGGATCTGACCAAACTGGAACGTCCGGAAAACCCTATGGAGATGGAAATCATTATGGAAAAAGCAGGCGCTACACCCATTGACTGGGCATTCAAGACCGAATGTTGTGGAGCTGGTTTCTCCATGTCCCGTACAGACCTCGTGGCCAAACTTTCAGGAAGAATCCTCGAAGACGCTGCAGAGCGTGGGGCTGAATCCATCATTGTTGCCTGCCCCATGTGTCAGTCTAATCTGGATTTGAGAAGACCAGAAATCAAGAAACAATTAAAGAAAGATATCAATATACCCGTCCTTTTCATTACCCAGGCTTTGGGTCTCAGTATGGGTATTCCGGCAAACGACCTTGGACTTAACAACCACTTCGTTCCCACCGGCAAAACAGTATCTTGTATCGTTAAAAAGGAAGTATAAAATATGGCAAGAATTGGAGTATTTATCTGTCACTGCGGCGAAAACATTTCTGCAACCGTCGATGTTGCCAGACTAGCCGAAGAGGCTTCAAAAATGCCGGGCGTCGCATACGCCATGGATTATAAATATATGTGTTCCGATCCGGGACAGACAAAAATCATCGAGGCAATCAAGGAATACAAACTCACCGGCATCGTTGTTGGTGCCTGTTCCCCTCGAATGCACGAGGCAACCTTTCGTAAAGCAGCCGAAAAAGGTGGAATTAACCCCTTTTTGTGTGAAATAGCAAACCTTCGCGAACACATTTCATGGGTTCATCCACGCAGCGAAGCTACCACAAAAAAAGCCATTGATATTGTCAGAACCATCGTCAATAAAGTCAAACAAGATACGCCCCTTTACCCCATCAAAGTACCTGTAACAAAGACAGCACTTGTGATCGGTGGAGGTATCGCTGGTATACAGGCCGCATTGGATATCGCCAACGCAGGTCATCAGGTCATCATGGTTGAAAAATCGCCTTCCATTGGCGGTCACATGTCTCAACTTTCAGAAACCTTCCCTACCCTGGACTGTTCACAATGCATCCTGACCCCACGTATGGTGGAAGTGGCACAACATCCCAACATCACACTACATACCTTTGCAGAAGTGGAAAGCGTTTCCGGATTTGTCGGAAATTTCGATGTCAAAGTTCGCCTGAAAGCCAGAAGCGTAGATTTGTCTATCTGTACGGGTTGCGGAGCCTGTTGGCAAAAATGTCCAAGCAAGAAAATCCCGGACGAATTCAATGCAGGACTAAGCTTTCGAACAGCCATCTATTCTCCCTTTCCACAGGCAGTTCCAAACAAGCCAGTCATTGACCGTGCCAATTGTACCTGGTTCCAAAAACAAAAATGCGGACTCTGTAAAAAAGTATGTCCTGTCGGAGCCATCGATTACGACACGAAAGATGAATTCATCGACCTCAAGATTGGGGCCATTGTCACAGCGACTGGTTTTGACATTAAACACACCGATTTCTTTCCAGAATATGGTTACGGAGAATTTAAGGACGTCATCGACGGTCTTCAGTTTGAACGTCTTGCTTCAGCTTCAGGACCGACAAATGGCGAAATCAGACGGCCTTCTGACGGCCAGATTCCAGAAAAAATAGTATTTCTCGCCTGCTCGGGTTCTCGTGATAAGGCCAAAGGCATCGAATATTGTTCCAAAATATGTTGCATGTATACGGCCAAACACGCTATGCTTTACAAGCACAAACACCATGAGGGCAATGCCTACATTTTTTACATGGATATCCGATCTTCGGGTAAAAACTACGATGAATTCGTTCGTCGCGCAGTCGAAGAAGACGATGTGCATTACATACGCGGACGTGTTTCCCGTATTTATGAAAAAAATGGCAAGCTCATTGTCAAAGGTGTTGATACCTTGATGAATTCAGAACCTGTAGAGATTGAAGCAGACATGGTTGTTTTAGCAACAGCTGTTGTTGCCAATCCGGACGCAGAATCTGTGGCACAAAAGATGCACATCAGTTACGACAAACACCACTTCTTTGCAGAAGCGCACCCCAAATTGAAACCGGTAGAAACGAATACGGCTGGTATCATGTTGGCAGGCGCCTGTCAATCAGCAAAAGACATACCCGATGCAGTCTCTCAGGCTTCAGCAGCAGCCAGCAAAATTATCGGATTATTTTCGACGGATGTCATGACACGCGAACCTGTTGTTGCGGTAATTAACCGCACAATGCCTCCACTTTTCACTACCTGTACGGGTTGTTTATTGTGTATGGAAGTTTGCCCATACCATGCCATCGAACGCGAAGAGATCAAAGATCGCGCCGGTAATGTGCTTAAAATTGCGGCAAAAGTAAACGCCGGACTTTGTCAGGGTTGTGGTACCTGTGTTGCATTCTGCCGAAACAAATCCATCGATTTACAAGGCTATACCAATCAACAGATGTTGTCTGAGGTCATGGCCCTATTAAACAAACCTTTTTAAACGTAACTTATGTCTGAGTTTGAACCAAAAATAGTGGCTTTTGTCTGCAACTGGTGTACCTATGCCGGAGCCGACCTGGCCGGTACAAGCAGAACCCAATATGCCCCAAATGTACGGATCGTTCGATTTCCCTGCACTGGTCGTATAGATTTCATGCTTCTGATGAAAGCGTTTGAAAATGGAGCCGACGGCATCATCGTTTCAGGTTGCCACCCCAATGACTGTCACTACACCTCGGGCAATTTTCACGCCCGTCGCCGCTGGATAGTCTTTCGTTCGCTGCTCGACTTCATCGGATTTGATACCGACCGTATCACCTTTTCATGGGTATCGGCAGCCGAAGGCAAGAAATGGGCCACTCTGGTAAACGAAGTCACTGAACAAATTCAATCAAAAGGTCCGTTTACCGATCTCGATAAACTGGATTTCGTCCAATTAAAAGAATCCTACGATGAAGCAATTACAAAATAAAGTCGCCGAACTGTTCGAAAACGGAACCATCCATCTGATGATTGGGTTCAAAGAAGCGTTAACAAAGCAGCCTGTGCCCTGTTTCATCGAAAATGCCTCTGAAATTGAACAACTGATTTACACCAAAGATTGTAAAAACAACCTTTCGGTCTATCTCCATAAACCAGAAGTCAAGCAAGCCAAAAAAATTGGTCTTTTGGCCAATATTGCCACCTTGCGTGCACTGGTTCAGCTCATATCCGAGAACCAGTTCTGGGATATCGAGCTAACAGTCATCACGGTCAACGACAAGGACGAAGTACTCGTCTTTGCCAATATGGAAGAAGTGGAAGCCTACGTTCAGGCCAACTTCCCCGATTATACGGAAGAAGAAACCAAGTTGCTGGAATATCTGGAATCTCTTTCCCGTGAAGAACGCTGGAAATACTGGACAGACCAGTTCGCCAGCTGCATCAAGTGTTATGCCTGCCATGCGGTATGCCCCATGTGTTATTGTCCTCAATGTACGGTGGAATGCAATCAACCCCAGTGGATAAAGCTTTCCGCCCAGACCACAGGTAATCTGGAATGGCACACCATGCGCGCCATGCACCTGGCCGGACGTTGCATCAACTGTGGCGAATGCGGTAGGATATGTCCTGTTGGAATACCCGTGCATCTACTCACAGTCAAGATGAATCAGGATCTTTTCAAGGAATTCGGCACCAGATCGGGTTTTGCGCTCAAAGGTGATTATGCACTGAACAACTTCAAGCCTGAGGACAAAGAAGGTTTTATAAAATAACTTATCCGGTAACGGCATTAATCAATTTCCCATGGAAATAAAAACCATCACAACAGAAAATATACCGACCTTCTTCAACAATCTTGTCAAATCCGGCAAAATTGTTTTGGCTCCTGTCTTAAAACAAAGCGGAAAGGTCTTTTTTGAACCTGTACAATCGTATGACCAAGTGTCCACCGATTATATACAGACCGCCTTTTCAGCCAAATCCGTCGTTTTTCCTAAGGTAGAAGAATTGTTTTCCTATGTTAGAAAAGACGGTGATTTCACCATTACCAGCAATCTGACAGACGTACCCGAAACGGTGGTTTGGGGACTTCGTCCATGTGACAGCTCCGCATTCAACTATCTCACCGATTTTTTTCTGAAAGAAAATCCGGATGCCTATTACAAAGTCCGCAAAGAACACACTACACTTATAGCTGTCAGCTGTGCAAAGGCTGATGCAGCCTGTTTTTGCACATCCGTTGGTCTGACTCCCGGAAGTACGACAGGAAGTGATATCCTACTTACAGTCATGGGCGACGTTTACTATGCTGAAATCAGTACGGAAAAAGGCAAAGCCGTCCTGGATCCAACATTATTTATCGACAGCCCTGAAAAGAGCAAAGATGAATACCTGGCAAAAGTAGAAACAAAGTTTTCTATGGATCAGATAAAAGAACGCATTGAGAATGCTTATGAAAGCGCAGAGTGGAAACATGAATCAATGGGCTGCTTCGGTTGTGGAGCCTGCGCATTCTCCTGTCCTACCTGTACCTGCTTTGACATTCAGGATGAAGGAACTACCGAAAGCGGGAAACGCCTTAGGTGCTGGGATGCCTGCGGATTAGGCCCGTTCACCAAACATGCTTCAGGCCACAATCCAAGACCCAACCAAACAGCACGTCGTCGTCAAAGGTTAATGCATAAATTCAAATATTCGGTAGAAAACCTCGGTGTTGTCAGCTGTGTAGGTTGTGGACGTTGCATCCGAGTTTGCCCTGCTCATCTAAATATATTCGAGAACATTTTAAACGTCACAAAAGCATAAGTCATGGATAAAGAGAATCAATACTTACCTTATAAAATGCGGATTGCCAAAAAAACCATGGAGGCACCGAATATTCAGACGTATCGCTTAGAATTTGCAGACCCGACAGATGCTGAAACATTCACTTTCAAAGCTGGTCAGTTTGCAGAATATGGCGTTTTAGGCGAAGGCGAATGTACTTTTTGCATCGCGTCGTCTCATTTACGCAAAGGCTACATTGAATGTACATTCAGGAGCACAGGCCGCGTAACAAAAGCCTTAGCCAACTGCGAAGAAAATGACCTCATTACATTGCGTGGGCCTTTCGGGAACACATTCCCCATTGAAGACTGGTATGGTAAAAACGTGGTATTCGTAACAGGTGGTATCGCTTTGCCTCCACTTCGCTGTGTCATCCAGACCTTACTAGACCAACGCGAAAAATTCGGTGATATTTCCATTTATTACGGTGCAAAATCCGTGGAAGACCTTACTTACAAAGAAGAACTGAAAGCCTGGAAAGAACGTGACGACGTCAACCTTTTTGTCACGGTCGATCCAGGAGGTGAAACACCTGAATGGGATGGATTGATCGGTTTTGTACCAACTATCCTGGAACAAAACTTACCCAAAAGCGAAAACGCCATAGCCATTATTGCCGGACCACCAATCCTCATTAAGATGGGTATGCCCATTTTATCAAAATGCGGATTCCCAAATGATAAAATCTTTACCACCCTTGAAAACAGGATGAAATGTGGTGTCGGCAAATGCGGTCACTGCACGGTTGGAAAAACGTATGTTTGCAAAGATGGTCCAGTATTTACTTATGAAGAAGTTCTAGAAATGCCTTTGGAATACTAAATCCAGACTTATGAATAAAATCAGTATCCTTCTTTTATCCGGTTTTTTCATTTCCTCTATTCACGCTGAAACTAAAAGCCTTTACATCAGCAATCGGGCACCACTTTCTAAAAATGCATTCATTGAATTACCCCTCGGATCCATTCAGGCTGAAGGATGGCTAAAAGAAAACCTCGTCAGACAAAAAAACGGACTTACCGGACATTTAGATGAAATTTATCCCCTGGTCATGGGTTCGGACAACGGCTGGCTTGGTGGAGAAGGTGACCAATGGGAACGCGGTCCCTACTGGATTGACGGTCTTCTTCCTTTGGCCTACATCCTGAATGATGAAACCCTGAAGACAAAAGTAAACAAATGGGTGGAATGGAGTCTGGCCAGTCAAAGAAAGGACGGTTTTTTTGGACCGGCCAAAGATTACCCAAACAACATTCCCGGTGTTCAGCGCGATAATTGTGATGATTGGTGGCCAAGAATGGTCATGCTAAAAATCCTTCAGCAGCATTATTCAGCCACAGGGGATCAACGGGTAATCACCTTCATGACGAACTATTTTCACTATCAGCTGGAACAACTTCCAATTCATCCACTTGATTTCCGGACATTCTGGGCCAAACTCAGAGGTGGTGACAATCTGATGGTTGTATTATGGCTTTTCAACATCACCGGTGACCAGGATTTACTTAAACTTTCCGACATTATTTATAGCCAAACGTACGATTTCATCGGTACTTTTAATACCCAAAACTGGTGGAATAACGCTGGAATGCATTGTGTCAATCTGGCTCAGGGCATCAAATCCCCAGCCATTTACAGCCAATACAAGGACAAGGAAAAAATCCTTCCCAATCTGAAAAAAGGTTTCAATGAAATCACTACTTTCCTGGGCTACCCACATGGCGGTTTTGGGGGAGACGAAGGATTACACGGAAACAACCCGACACAAGGGACAGAGCTTTGTACCATTGTTGAATATATGTTTTCCCTGGAAAAAATGTACCAGATTTCAGGAGATATGGATTACGCCGATCAAATTGAAAGACTCGCATTTAATGCCCTTCCAGCCCAAAATGACGATGAATACATGAATCGTCAGTATTTCCAACAGTGCAATCAGGTCTGTGTAACGAGAAACCCACGGAACTTTGATACAGAACATCATGGTACCGACATCGTTTTCGGTTTACTGAACGGATATCCTTGTTGTACTTCGAACATGCATCAGGGTTTTCCCAAATTCGTACAAAACTTATGGTATGCCACTTCAGACAATGGATTGGCTGCAGCCTTATATTCCCCTTCTTCTGTAAAGGCTAAAGTTGGAAATGGCACAGAAGTGTACATCCGTGAAATAACCAATTATCCTTTCTCCGGAACGATCAAATTAGCCATTTCATCCTCTAAAAATGTCACTTTTCCCCTTTACCTGAGAATTCCGTCCTGGTGCAAAAGCCCAACAATATTTGTCAATTCAGAACCCGTCAAAATAGAAACTAACAACGGTTTGGTATGCATTAGTCGTACCTGGAATAACAAAGACGAAGTATTGATGGATTTTCCCATGAATATTTCCATTTCAAGGTGGTATGAGAAATCCGGTACTGTAGAAAGAGGACCCTTGGTTTATGCCTTGAAGATGTCTGAGAAAAAAGTGCTGAAGTCATTTAATGGGAATGAGATCAAAGAATACGGCAAGAATTACACGGAAATAACCTCTGAAGATCCTTGGAATTTTGCGCTTATAAATTGGTCAAAAGAAGAATTGAATGCAAACTATAAAGTCACTGTCTCCAAAGAAACAGTTCTATTTCCATGGAATACGACCAATGCACCCATTCAAATAAGCACAGTAGCCAAAAAGGTTCCAAACTGGCAGTTGTACAACCAAAGCGCAGGCCCTCTTCCAAGCAGCATGGCCTATCAAATGTTTGTAGGCGAAAAAGATTCCATCACACTAATACCCTATGGTTGTACCAAACTGAGAATTGCGGAATTTCCTATGACTGGAAAATAAAAACCAATAATATGAAAATTGTTTTTTTGGACGCGTATTCCATAGGCAATGCAGATGATTCAGCCTTGAATGGTCTGGGTGAATACAACCGTTACGAACACACCACCCCTGAACAGGTTTTATCCCGTTGTGAAGGTGCAGATGTAGTCATTACAAATAAAGTGAAACTGATGCAGACAGAACTGGAAAATCTCCCCAGTCTGAAACTAATCTGCATTGCAGCTACCGGTATGAACAATGTCGACCTTAAAATAGCTGCCGAAAAAGGCATCACTGTGAAAAACGTAGCCGACTATTCCACAGACAGCGTGGCTGAACAAACTTTCGCGATGGCACTTGGTCTGATCCATCAAACCCAGTATTACGATCAGTATGTGAAAACCGGATCATACAGCAAAAGTGGACTTTTTACCCATCACGACCGGCCATTCTTTGAACTGAAAGGAAAAAAATGGGGCATCATCGGAATGGGACACATCGGACGCCGTGTGGCAGAAATTGCCACAGTTTTTGGTGCACAAATCGCCTACTATTCCACCTCGGGCAAAAATATGGATGCTGGATTTCCCTGTCTAAGTTTAAACGATTTAATGGAAAATTGCGACATTATATCCATTCATGCACCACTCAATGAACAGACACAGTATCTTCTTGACTATGAAAAGCTGTGTCTAATGAAACCCACTGCTTTCCTCATCAATGTAGGCCGCGGAGGCATTGTCAGAGAAACGGATCTGGCACAGGCGCTGCGTGAGAAACGCCTGGCAGGAGCTGCTCTGGATGTTTACGAACAAGAGCCCACCCCATTGGACAGCCCATTGTTGTCGTCTGACATTCGGGAGAAACTTCTAATGTCTCCCCACATCGCATGGGCCTCAGCAGAGGCTAGGCAACGACTCGTCGATACGATGGTTCAACACATAATGAATCAAAAAAAGCCCATGAAATGAAACTGATTTTTATCATTTCAATCGATAAAAATTATTGATTCGCCCAGAAACTTTAAGATACCCTTAAATATGTAAAAAAACACTAAAAGCCTAGTATTCTGTTTTTTATCTATTTTAATGGTTAAATAATCTCCAAAATATGGGATAATATTGGTATATATTGACCAACTTTTAGCTAAAGTCTATGGATATAAAAGATAAATTTGTTTTGCTTTTATTTGAATGAGTATTCAGAATTTTTCATCTCTTTAGTTTCATTTGAAAAGTATTTAAAAAAAAAATAAACACACAATCACCCTTAATTTAATTGCAAATGAAAAAAACTACATTTTTTCTCTTGTGCTTCCTGCTAACAGGATTCACTGTAAGTGCGCAAGTTCTGGACACTCTTTACAGCGCAAAAAGTCTATTGCCGGCTGCTGCTTTATGGAATGAGCTGAAACTGGATAAATCAATCAATGATTTTTCTGCTGTTATTACTCAGGAAATTCAGGGAGGGGTTTTGAAACTCAAAACTGTTGATGCAAATAACAAAGATTCGAAACTCGGATGGTTCAAAACTGGTTTGGGTTTAAACTTAAGCACCGGTTACACGATCGAAATCAAAGCTAAAGTGAATAATGCTGCTAAAAACGGAGCATTTAATATTCAAGGTTATGATAATCAGGGAAAGGGTTTTCGCTTAGGAATTTACACTTCATTCCTGGCTAATCAAACGGATCCTTTGGGTGCAACCACCACTGTAGCCTCGTCACTTGACAACTCTACAGCTTTTCACACATTCCGTTTGGCAGTTCATCCAACCGGATTAGTAACCGTTTATCGCGACAAAGTAGAGATTGGGACTTTTCCTCTTTCCGCTTTCTATTTCGATAATATCATCGTAAATGGTGGTTTTGAAGATGGAGCAGATGTAAACGATGCTTCCTATTTCCCCGATTTCTTAAGCAGAGGATTACTCTATAAATCAACTGTACTTACTGATAAAAGAACCGGTAACTATGGTTTGGTAATGAATAGCAACGGTTTAACAGAGAAATCCGGTGCTGAATATCTTCTTGAAACTCAAGAGAATGCAAGAACTCGCGAATTTGCTGTAAAACCAAATACCAAATACGACGTATCCATTACCCGTCGTCGTTCTGCCAAAGATCCATGGTGCTGGCGTGATATGGGAGCATTTTACGATACCCAGTCAGGAACTGAAGGTGGAACTGATAACCGTAATGCGAATGCCATTTGGACTGGTGCTAACGATAATTTTTGGCAAATACATAACCAAACCATTACAACTCCAGCCGATGTAAAAACACTACGTTTTGAATTTCCGGCCTGGAAGCGTGATAACAATACGACTGCGATTAATTCGTTTGATGATTTTGTATTCCGCGAACAACCTACATTAGCTGTAGGTGATACTACTAAACCTGCAGTATTTGCTACCAATCCTCTTCCGGCTACTTATACCAACTTAATTAAAAATGGTGATTTCGAAGACCAAACGATTGACAATGCAGGTAATCCTATAACCTGGGCCCTGAGTGATCAGTCTGGTGGCAATAACGCTCCAAATCAATTTGATCCTCTTTGGAATGGAAAGGTACGTCTTCAAATTTATGACCAAAGTAATGATGGTCTTACTGCAGGCAACGGCGCTACAAAATGGGCACACAGTGGAACTTCTTCAGTTCGATTCTCAACGGAGGGTAACAACGCTAATAACTTTGATTTTACAAAAGAATTGAAACCAAATACAAAATATCGTTTCAACTTCTGGCACAAAAGTCCTCAATGGAATGATTGGGGCTGGCTTAGAGTAAAACTTGGCCAAGGCGGTGACGAAACTGCTATTTGGGGTCACGAACTGAAAGGTCAAGATAATGTATGGATAAACAGCGATTTGTTTTTTACAACTGACGCAACGAATACAACCCTGCATTTGTACACGAACAGCCCCTCACACGGTGACTGGTGGAACATTTACTTTGATGATTTTGTATTGTATGAAGTAACTGAGGCAACCGATCCTGACTTATTTGCAGGTAAAACAAATCTGATTGCAAATGGTGACTTTGAAGATGCCACTCTTAACAATGATGGAACAGCATATGATTGGGCTTTGGCATCCGTAAATACAGATGTTAATAAAAACTTCCCTGTGAAATGGAACGATATGTGGGGCACTTATTTAGCAATTCAGGACAGACAAAAAAATGCTGACACTGGAGTCCAATATGCGCACAGTGGTACCAAAAGTTTGCGTTTCTCATTCCTGGATGACCAAGGTGGAGCCAAAGAATCTGAAGGTATTACCAATGATTCACTTCCTAGTGGTTATCGTTTAAATATG
>Ga0209125_1000180_pt1 | contig 101394 bp, 69 predicted proteins | sample BarGraIncub1131A_FD_184503 | JGI IMG/M metagenome (GOLD analysis project Ga0209125, IMG submission 184503) | Arctic peat soil microbial communities from Barrow, Alaska - Barrow Graham LP Incubations 11-31A (SPAdes) (version 2) | ecosystem: Environmental > Terrestrial > Soil > Wetlands > Peat...
AGTACTTTTCGTAGCCAACGGACTGGCCAAAGGAGAACAGATCGTAACAGCCGGTCAGATCAATCTCATTGACGGAATGACCGTCAACATAGCACCCAACAAGTAATCGCAGCATCATGTCAATAACTGAACTATCCATCAAACGACCAACGCTGGTCGCTGTAATATTTGCCATACTTGCCATCGCTGGGGCCCTGTCGTACTCACTTCTGAAATACGACCTGCTTCCCAAAATCGATGTGCCAATCGTTGCTGTCATGACGGTCTATCCTGGCGCTTCAGCCGCCGATGTTGAAAGCTCCGTAACCAAGAAACTGGAAGATGCACTTTCGTCCCTGGAAAATGTGGACAACATGGCTTCCTCCTCGCAAGAAGGATTCTCCGTAATTACCATCACTCTTCACTCAGGGACAGACATCAACATAGCCCTGCAAGAAGCACAGCGTAAGGTAAATACTGTTGTAGCCCTATTGCCTACCAATGCCAGAACTCCTTCTCTCTCCAGTTTTTCAACCGACGACATCCCCGTGATGCAGATTGGTTTGACGGCTAAAATGCCTGCAACGGAATTGTATCAGTTGACCAAAGACCAGATCAAGGCACAGCTTTCCAAATTGAACGGAGTTGGACAGGTTACTCTGATCGGCGGAACGGAACGCGAAATCCGAATCAACATCGACAAACAGAAATTGGAAGGCTTCAAGCTTTCCATCGCATCGGTCTACCTGGCACTTGGCAATTCCAACCTGGAACTTCCCACCGGTAAGATTGAAAATGACAGAAGTCAATACACCGTGCGTTTGGGCGGTAAGATTCAAAATGTGGATCAACTCCGCAATGTCGCCATCGCCAAATCAGCCACGGGCTCCATGGTCCATCTGGAAGATGTAGCCGATGTGTATGACGGTATTGCCGAAGTGTCTACCATCAACCGTGTGAACAACATCAGTTCCATCGGTATCATCATTCAAAAACAGTCGGATGCGAATACGGTCGAAGTCTGTCAAAAAGTGAAAAAGGAAATCGGCATTTTGGAATCGACCTATGCCGGAAACAACCTCAAGTTCAACGTTTCGAATGACACATCCATAAATACGCTCGATTCGGCCAAGGCCGTGGTAAGAGACCTTGGACTTGCCATCTTGTTGGTAGCCTTTGTGATGTTCTTCTTTTTGCACAGCGTCCGTAACTCCTTGATTGTCATGGTATCCATACCTGCATCCATCGTATCGGTATTTGCAGCCATGTACATCTTCGATTTCTCTCTCAACCTGATGACGCTGTTGGCGCTTTCGTTGGTCATCGGAATTTTGGTAGATGACTCCATCGTGGTGCTCGAAAACATCCACCGACATCTGGAAAAGGGCAAAAGCCGACGGCAGGCAGCCATAGACGGACGTGCTGAAATCAGTTTCACGGCCGTGGCCATCACCTTGGTGGACGTCGTGGTATTCGTACCGATAGCGTTTGTATCCGGTATGATTGGCAATATGCTGCGCGAGTTTTCACTCGTTATCGTATTCTCAACATTGATGAGCTTGTTCGTGTCCTTCACCTTGACGCCACTGTTGGCCTCCAGGTTCAGCCGGAAAGAAAAACTGTCGAAAAAGAGGGTGATGGGCAGACTTGCAATTGGTTTTGAAAGTTTATTCAACGCCCTCGTCCGCAAATACGAACAAATACTGCGATGGGGATTGCGCCATAAGCTGGCAACCTGGTCGTTTGCATTCCTCCTGGTCATCGCTTCCATCATGTTGATACCCTTCGGCTTCATAGGTATGGAATTCATGCCGACAAGTGATCGTGGAGAATTGACGGTGAAACTGGAAACCGACCAACAGAACAATTTGTATCAGACCAACCTGAAAACAATGGAAGTCGAGAAGCTGCTCTACAGCAAACCGGAGGTTCTCAGGGTATCCACCCGAGTGGGATACACCAGCAGTAGTAGCATGATGGGCTCCAACGAAGCCGATAAGAGTGAAATCAGCGTCAAAATAGTGGACAAGAAGAATCGTAAGGTGAGTGCCGAACAATACGGAGCGATGCTTCAGAATGAGATCATGAAGATACCGGGACTGCGTGCCACGGTTTCAGCCACCTCCTCTTCCGGAATGAACTCGGATGCGCCCATCCAGGTATTGCTTCGAGGAGCCGACATGAACACCTTGTATGTGGAAGCCGACAGTGTGATGCGCATCATCAAAAACATACCGGGTACGGTCAATGTGAAGCTTTCCATCGAGAAGAGCAAACCAGAAATGCGCATAGCGCTGGACAGAGATAAGATGTCACAGTTGGGCCTTTCGGTTTTCGACGTGGCCAACTCACTCCGACTTTCCTTTGCCGGCAATTCGGACATAAAGTTCTCGGATAAAAATGAGGAATACGACATCAACCTTCGTTTCGATGAAATCAACCGAAGGAACCCTGAAGACATCAAGATGCTGACGTTTATCAATAGCAAAGGCCAATCAATTGAATTACAGAATTTTGCCACCATTGAACAAACGCTTGGCCCGAACAAGCTGGAACGATACGACCGTGTTTCCAGTCTGACCGTCAAAGCTGGCGTGGTAGGACGTCCTACCGGAACGGTGGGCTCGGAAATCAAGGAAGCCATCACCAAAAATATTCACAACCCGGCAGTGGAATTCAGTTATCTGGGACAAATGAAACAACAGGGTGATGCCTTTGCAAGTTTCGGTATCGCGATGCTGCTGGCCCTGGTGCTGGTTTACCTCGTCATGGTAGCCTTGTACAACTCCTACATTTATCCGCTCGTGGTGCTCTTCTCCATTCCGTTTGCCATCGTGGGTGCCTTGCTGGCACTGGCATTGACCGGAAGCATGATGAACATCTTCTCGATGATCGGAATGGTCATGCTCATCGGTTTGGTGGCCAAGAACGCCATTTTGCTTGTGGACTTCACGAATCAACAAAGGGCTCTTGGTCACAACATTATCGATGCCCTGATCGAAGCCGGTAAAGAACGTCTTCGTCCCATTTTGATGACTACGATGTCCATGATTTTCGGGATGCTTCCCATCGCACTGGCAACCGGTGCCTCTTCTGAAAGTAAACACGGCTTGGCTTGGGTCATCATCGGTGGTTTGACGAGTTCATTGTTGCTGACGTTGGTGGTGGTTCCGGTGGTTTATTACGCGACCGACAAGATGAAAGACTGGTTCAACAGGACGTTCCGTAAGAACAGAGTCGAAGTCGACCTGGACTCAACGGATATCGAAGAAGTAGAAATTTGAGTTTTTTAAATCGCTGAAGAAAACCCTCCGTTTAAAGTTTATCCGGAGGGTTTTTAATGAACTCATCTTTGAAGTTAATAAGAAATATCCGTTCCGTGGCGCGCGTCATTGCGGTGTACAGCCAGCGGTAGTAATCCAAGCCCATACGTTCTTCCGTGACATAACCCTGATCGAGGAACACGTCTTTCCATTGGCCGCCCTGCGCCTTGTGACAGGTGAAGGCGTAACCGTATTTCACTTGCAAAGCGTTCAGCCATGGATCAGCTTTAAGTGCCAAATAAAGTTCGCGTTTCGTTTTGCAGTGCGGCGCATAGTCCTGAACCACATCCTGATACAGGCGTTCCTGCGAAGGCCGGTCCAAGGCTGGAGACTCGGCTGAAAGCGAATCTAGCAGCACCCTGACTTCCAGTTCCCAGTCGTATTCGGGAAAGCGCACCTCCATATCGGCAAAACGGAAGCCGTACATCTCGTAGTTTTTGCGCACACGGACCACTTCCACTAGGTCGCCATTGGCAATGAAGGGAATTTCCTTGTAGGGTTCCGACCAGAGGTAATTGTTTTTGGCCACGAGCAGGTAGTCGCCACTGGTGATTTCATCTTCCTTGTAAAGCACCGAATTACGGATGCCTTTGTTGAAAAGCACCGCCCGTTTGTTGGAAGGGCAGACGATTTTGCTTTCTTCAATGCCGACTTTGGCGTAGGAAGCGGTGAGTGCATCCATCAGCTCGTCGCCGCCCAGGCGAATAACATCGAGCTTATTAATCTGAATTTGAGGCAGTTCCTTTACTTTGTCATTTCGTATATGCTCCCTCAAGGCAGTGGCATTTTGCAGAATCCCGCTGTCGCCTGCCTGGCGCAACACCTGTGTCAGCTCGATTCCGATGGCTTCCATGCCCAAGGATCGAAGCTGAACCGGGTCCAAGGCCGGGCTCAATGCCTGCCCTACCGGTGGCAACTGGGCGGTATCGCCCATTAAAATCAACCGGCAGTTTTCGCCCGAATAAACGTATTCCAGCAAATCTTCCAGAAGTCGGCCGCTTCCAAACGTTGCATTCTCGCCCCCGCCGTTCGCAATCATCGATGCTTCATCGACAATAAAGAAGGTATCTTTATGTTTGTTGAAATTCAGGGAGAATCCGCCCTCATCACCCGAAACGACTGCCTTCCGATAGATTTTCTTATGGATGGTCAAGGCCGGATGTCCGCTGTAGGAAGCCAGCACTTTGGCAGCCCGTCCGGTCGGTGCCAGCAGCTCGCAACCCACTTCCCTGTCATCCAGATAACGGATGAGGGCGCTTATCAGACTTGTCTTTCCCGTACCGGCATAGCCTTTGAGCAAAAACACTTGCTGGTCCGTCCCTGTCAGCATGAATACAGACAAGCGTTGAAGTGCCTCGTGCTGTTCTGGAGTGGGTTCGAACGGAAAAAAATGGGCAATCTGTTCAGCTAATTGGGGGGCTATCATCGGGGGAAACGACTGATTATAAATAACGACTTTAAAAGTAGTGCGTTTCCGTTTCATTTGCTAATTTTGTGAACGCTTTCGGGAAAACATAGGCTGAAGGCACTTAGAATACACCATGCAGGATTCCGGCAAACCCGTATTATTGAAGCAATTGATTATCCGAACGGTACCGGATGGTTTCCTGTTCGGTAAAGTTTCAACCCGAGGGACCGGCAAATCGAAGCTACGGCTTTTTGCCGCTATCGATTTCCCAGACAAGTTTGTGTCTTTCCTAAAGGAAAACCACTGGTCTGGCCGCCCCGAGTTGAAAGTTTCCATCATTGATTTTACGAACCGCTTCATGCTGGTTCCTTCCAAGATTTCGGACGACCGTTCTTTGGAAGAATATTTTCGTTTCCAGAACGGTGACGAAGGGGAACAACAAATCTACACGGCACCCTTTGACGACGGCAAACAACTGTTTTGTTGGGAAGTTCCGGCAGACAGGGATCGCAATTTTGAAAAGTACCTGCCAAACATGACCTTGTGGTCAAGCAGTTACCTCGTAGCTAATTGGACGTACCATCAGGCTGCCAAATCGGATATTTCCGCCCTGACCATTCATTTATTCGGTCACAGCATGCAACTGTTCATGGCAGATACTCATCGCCTGATCTTTGCCAATTCATTTACAGTACGGAATGCAGAGGAAATCGCCTATTTCATACTTCGTTGCCTGGAGCAGGTGGGAATGGACCCTACCAGCGTAAACACCTTCCTTTGCAGTGAGAACAACATGACGTTTGCTGAAATGCAAACCCTTCTGTCTCCGTATATTTCCAACTTGTTCGAAGCAGAATTCTCCTTGAATCCCGACCAGCTATTCCGAATTGCCAAAAAGGACAAGGATGACGAGGATGAACTAAACGAGGATGAGGCATGAGAATTGTCAGCGGAAACTTTCGCGGTCGTCGATTTCAACTGCCCAAAAGCCTGAAAGCCAGACCTACGACCGACTTTGCCAAAGAAAATCTGTTCAATATCCTTGCCAACAGATTTGACTTTGAGGACTTGCGGGTTTTAGACTTGTTTGCAGGTACCGGCAGCATCGGGTTCGAATTTCTGTCACGGGATGCCAAATCCGTCACTTTTGTGGAACAATATGGGCCTCATGTTCGCTTCATTCAGGAAGTGGCGCTGAAACTGAAGGTTACAAATTACTCGGTAGTGAACGGCGATGCTTACCGTTTCATTGGCTCGTCCAAAGCCAGTTTCGACCTGATTTTCGCGGATGCCCCCTATGCGGATGAAAAAATGGCTCAACTACCAGACCTTATTTTAGCCACCGAACTTTTGGCAGAAGATGGCCTACTCTTGGTCGAACACGGCAAACACACCGACTTCAGCCAACATCCTTCCTTCAAAGAAATGCGCACCTACGGCAGCGTCCATTTTTCTTTCTTTGAAAAAATGTCATTAACCCCACTATTTGAAGTTTAATAGGGAGCGAAGTACAAGGCGCAGTAATTCGTTTCCTATTAAGCTTCAAATCAAAGTTGGGGGCCGAAGACACGGCAAATAGACTCAATCCACCTCTTAATCTTGGGGCGGTCTGACCATTCAGCCAAAATAATTTGCCTGCTAACTTCCTGATCTTGCAGAAAAACAGACTTCATTTCCTGAGCAAAACTTTGATCGTAAATGAAAGCATTCACTTCGAAATCCAGTTCAAAACTCCTATAATCCATGTTGGTGGAGCCCACCGTCGAAACTATGTCGTCTGAAACCACGGTTTTGGCATGCATGAATCCTTTCTGATAGACATAAATCTTGACACCGGCTTCCATGATTTCGGTGAAGTAGGAATGCATCCCTTTTAAAGCCACTTTGGTGTCCGAATCTTCGGGCACCATCAAACGGACGTCCACACCGCTTAAAGCGGCTGTTTGCATAGCGGTCAGCAAGCTTTCGCTGGGTAGGAAATAGGGCGTTTGAAGATAGACATAGCTTTTGGCCGTAGTCAAGATTTTGAAGATGCCCTGCATGATGTTTTCCCAGTCGGTATCGATGCTGCTGGTGGCCGTTTGCACCAAACAACTGCCTTTGACTGGAATATCAGGGAAATAAAATTTAGAGGTGATCAGGTTACGGCTGATGAAATACCAATCAATCAGAAAAGCTGTTTGCAATCCATAAACACCTTTGCCCTCGATGCGCACTTGGCTGTCGCGCCAATAATCAAAGTGGCCGCCATCCAAATACCGGTCCGCAAAATTGAACCCACCGGTATATCCAATTTCACCGTCGATTACGACGATTTTGCGGTGATTGCGATAGTTTGCTTTTGGGGAAAGCCAAGGAATGAGTACTTTCAAAAAAGGGACTACTTGTGCACCAGCATCGCGCATTTCGCGAAAGAACACATTCTTTGTATGCCAAGAGCCCAAATCATCGTAAATCACACGGACTTCAACGCCTTCCTGGGCTTTTTGAATGAGCAGGGTTTGTAATTCATATCCGATTTTGCAACTGTCTATGATGTAATATTCCAGATGGATATGCTTTTTTGCTTTACGGATATCTTCAAAAAGCACGTCGAATTTTTCACGACCCTCGGTGAGAAGACGTACCGTATTTCCGGAGAATACCGGATGGGAATTGTTTTGACGTAGCATCTGGATCAAACCGGTGCATTCCGGCGGGTAGCTGGACGGATCTGTATCTTCGTACAAATAGGCCGGATTATTTTCGATGCTTCGGATGCTTTTCCTGGAAATGATCTTGACCTTTCGGTAACGCTGACCAAAAAAGATATATAGAAACAGCCCCACGTAGGGCAGTAAAATCAGCAACAGCACCCAGGAAATGGTTTTCAGTGGGTTCCTGTTGTCGAGTACCACCACCATCACGACGCCCACCAACGTAATCCAATAAAAGGATTTCATCAGAAACAGGAAAATATCAGTCCAGGGTACAGAATGTAATAACATACAGATTTAAGGTTCGTTTATTCTAAACAGTCGTTTCTCGTGACTCGGCATAGCCAAAGAAATCTTTGTCTCTGCACTCGCTACTCGAAACGTTCAAAATCAACAGGATATGCAAATATCCAAAAAAACCTTGGAATTGCTATCTTTGTAGTATAAAAAACCATTTCAATATGTCTGCCAGCCACCTGATTTTCTCCGAAAACCTCCATATTGACCTAAACGAGCTGCTTGCGAAATACAATTCCAATCAGATTTTTGTTTTGACCGACACGAATTCCGAAAAACTCTGCCTTCCGCAATTGAAGGCAGCCGAGGGTCTCAAAGCCGCCCGTTTTTTGACTATCCCAGCAGGTGACGACCATAAAAACATGGAAAGCCTTTCAGCTGTTTGGCAGTTTCTGAGTAGCCAGGGTGCCACACGCAAGTCAGTGCTGGTAAATCTGGGCGGTGGCATGGTGACCGACCTGGGTGGTTTTGCAGCCGCGTCCTTCAAGCGGGGCATCGATTGCATTCACCTACCAACGACCGTGCTTTCTGCCGTAGATGCTGCCGTTGGTGGCAAGACCGGCATTAATTTCAACGGACTGAAAAACGAGATCGGAGCCTTTCATCTGCCTGTCGCCGTGGTTTTTCATGCACCTTTTTTCGGCAGTCTGGATCATGCCAACATCCTTTCCGGTTATGCCGAAATGCTGAAACATGGCTTGCTTTCGGACGTTAACTATTGGAACGAATTGCTGGCCCTGGACCTTGAACATCCGGAAAGTCCTGAATTTTTAAAAGCGGTGAAGCGTTCCGTTGAAATCAAGGACGACATCACCACCAAAGACCCAAAAGAAAAAGGTTTGCGCAAGGCACTGAACTTGGGGCATACGGCAGGTCATGCCTTCGAAAGCCTTTCCCATCAGGAAGGCAAGCCTGTATTGCACGGATATGCCGTCGCCTGGGGGCTTTTATGCGAACTGTACCTGAGCATGCGTCAACTGGACTTTCCTCCCGCCTTGCTGCAATCGTACATCCGTTTCGTACGGGAAGAATACGGCGTCTATCCGATTTCCTGCAAGGATTATCCCGCCTTGTACGAAGCCATGACGCACGACAAGAAGAACGAAGGTTCAACCATCAATTTCACGCTGCTTTCCGGTATCGGCGAATTGAAACTCGATCAAACGGCCAACCGGGAGCAAATTGAAGAAATGTTGGACTTTTATTGCGACGCACTGGGCATCTAAACCTTGCTCCATGAAAACACATGCCCTTCTCCTCTTATTATTGCTCACCAGCACGCTTTCCGCTCAGGAATTCCTGCCCATTGTCACGCAGTACTCCAAAAACGATTATTTCGCCTCCAGCCAGAACTGGTCAGTGGGTCAGGCTAAGGATGGCATCATCTATTTCGGGAACAACCAGGGTTTGCTACAGTTTGACGGTTCGATGTGGGAAGTGCACAAGATGCCAGCCAACAAGCGAGTCCGCTCCATCCTGGTCGCACCCGACCAGCGCATTTATGTCGGTTCCTTCGAAGAGTTCGGATATTTTGAACGAAATGCAACCAATCAGCTCAAGTACACCTCCCTTTCGGCCCTGCTTAAAAAATACCAGATGCTGAACGATGAAATCTGGACCATTCTGGCCTTGAACAACCAAATCGTTTTTCAATCGTTCACCTCCTATTTTGTCTATGAAAACGGTCAGGTCAAAGGCTACCGATGTCCGTTCACCTTTTTGTTTTTCAATAAGGTTGGAAACGCGATTCTTACCCACACCGATCAGTTCGGATTGAGTCAGGTGGATCCAGTCGGAAATAGAATCGTGCCAGCAATGTTGGAACGTATGAACAATCCAGTCATTGCCGTTTTACCCTGGGATAGCAACAACCTGCTATTGGCCACCAGCTCCGACGGGCTTTATTTGTTTGACGGAAAAACCTGTACCCGCTTTAAAACGGAGGTGGATGATGAACTGTTTAAAGCACAGATTAACCGTGCCATCTGTAGTCCTGACGGAACCATCCTGATCGGAACCATTTTGAACGGAGTCACCGCAATCGATCGGAACGGGCGTAGACTTTGGACCTTAAACACCGGCAATATCCTGCAAAACAACACAGTACTCGGTATGTACTGCGATCAGGAAAACAACCTATGGCTTGCCTTGGACAAAGGCATCACCATGGTCAGGCTCACCGGATCCATCCGCTTTATCCAGGCGTTTCATCCGTCCATCGGTTCCATTTATTCGTTACAGCAGAAAGGCTCTGATTTGTACATCGGCACCAACCAAGGACTTTATCAGGCGAAATTGTCGGATGACCTCCGCAACATCCACTCGCTTCAATTGGAATCCAACGTCAAGGGACAGGTTTGGAATTTAAGTGAATTTGACGGTCAACTTTTCTGTGGCAACAACGAACAAACCTTTGAGGTCGGTTCAGGAAAGCCGAGTATCATTGGCCCGGTGAAAGGGGGCATGTGCATCCGAAAAGGCAGTATTTACGGTAAGGAAGTGCTGGTACAAGGCACTTATACCTCCCTATGCATTTACACCAAATCCAAAGGAAACTGGCAATTCAGTCATTCGCTTGAGAACTTCCTGAACCCTGTCCGTTCGTTGGAAATCGATTATACGGGGACTATCTGGGCCAGCCATTTGTACGAAGGCTTATACGCCATCCGCCTTTCATCAAACTTTAAAAAAGCGGATAGAATGCAGGTTTACCGCAGTTTGGACGGAAAGCACCAATACCCCATCCATGTACTCATGCTGAACAGCAGGGTCGTATTTGCCGACAAAACAGGCCTTTACACCTTCGATGACATCCGAAAGGAAATCATTCCCTACAAGGAGATGAACGACCAGCTGGGGTATTTCGCCCACGCCTATCGCATCTGCCCGTTCCGAAACAACCTGTATTGGTTTATCCGAGACGATGAAGCCGCCCTTTTCCGCGTGGATGGTAACCGCGCCGAACTGATTGATGTCGTACCGTACAGTCTGTTCAGGAACCAGTCTGTGGACGATTATCAGAACATCCTGCCCTTGAATGATAAAAGCTGCCTCTTTTTACTGGAGAACGGCTTGGCCCTATACAGTCTTCCTGCAGACAAGTCTGAAAGCAATGCAGTGAAATTGTTGTTCCGCTCCATCCAGACATCCGATGCCGAATCCAAGGATAAAGTCTTTTTACCCATCCGCAATCCGTTGAAAGCGACGACACCCTACAAGCGGAACAACCTTACATTCTCTGTTTTTTATCCCAGATTCGGTCGGTTAAGCGACGTTCGCTTTCGGTACAAACTAAATGGTCTGGACATCGTATGGTCGGAGCCCAATGTCTCTTCCCAGAAAACATACAGTTATTTACCTTGGGGGAACTATACTTTCAAGGCCGAAGCGCGTACAAAAAGCGGCATGCTGCTTTCAGCCGCTTCCTACAATTTCACAATTAGTCCGCCATTCTATTGGAGCATCACCGCACGCATCGTATATCTGATATTGATCTGCTGCCTGCTCTACGGTTTATACCGCTATATCCTTTATCTGTTTCACGTTAAAAAGGAAAAGATAGAACGAGCCGTTGAAGCGAGACGTTTGCATGAAATTGAACAACGGGAGCAGAAAATCATTGCCCTTCAGAACGAAAAGTTGGAAATTGAACTGACCATTAAAAGCAAAGAGTTGGCTGCATCGACCATTTCCCTCATCAAGAAAAACGAGTTGCTGGCAAACATCAAGGAAGAGCTGATGACTCAGAAAAAAATCTTGGGCACGGTCTATCCCAACAAATACTACGAAAAACTCATCCGTATTTTGAACGAAAACCTGAGTTCAGAAGACGATTGGGCCATTTTTCAGACCAATTTCGACATGATTCATGAGAACTTTTTCAGAAACCTGCATACGCATTATCCTGAATTGACGTCCAACGATTTACGTTTTTGTGCTTATTTGCGGCTGAACTTGTCAAGTAAAGACATCGCGCACTTGATGAACATCTCTCTGAAAGGGGTTGAATTGGCTCGCTACCGCATACGAAAGAAGATCGGACTACCTTCCACCAAGAGTTTGACTGAGTTCATGATAGAATTCAAGTAACAAGTTTCTTATAACTCAAATTAACCTATTATTCTGTCTTACTTTTAATTAGCCTTGCTTCATTGGAACGAGTAGGGTTAAAATAGGGTGCCCTAAAAAGGACAGTTTTGGCTGTAGTGTTCATAATGGGTAGGGTAAAGTAACCAATTCGGAATTGTGACCGTACGTTTGTATGGTTTATTTACACGAAACCGATGCCCATGAAAAGTTATATCGGGCTTGCACTTTGCCTGTTGTTGTTTGCCGCTTGTTCACAGAAACCGGCCGGCGACAAAGAAGCAGCCCTAAATTATAAAGCGGACTCAGTATTGAAATTGATGACCCTTCAGGAAAAGATCGGTCAAATGGTTTTGTACACCAGCGACTGGGATGTAACCGGCCCAACAATTCGGAGTTCCTATTTGGATGATATTAAAAAAGGCAATTGCGGCAACATTTTCAATGCCCACACGGTTGCTTATGTACGCACCCTCCAAAAGGCAGCAGTCGAAGAATCCAGACTGGGTATCCCCTTATTATTCGGTTACGATGTCATTCACGGTTACAAAACCATCTTTCCCATTTCCTTGGGCGAAGCCTGCTCTTGGGATTTGGCCGCCATCGAAAAATCTGCTCGAGTTTCGGCCATCGAAGCCGCAGCCTCTGGACTGAACTGGACGTTTGCACCCATGGTGGATATTTCGGTAGAACCCCGTTGGGGCAGGGTTTCGGAAGGAGCCGGCGAAGATCCTTATCTGGGTTCCTGCATTGCAACAGCCCGCGTTAAAGGTTTTCAAGGCACGGATTTGGCTGACACGTCGACCATTCTGGCTTGCGTCAAACATTTTGCAGCCTACGGTGCACCACTGGCAGGGCGTGACTACAACACGGTAGATATGTCCAGACGTGTTTTCCTTGACACCTATCTCCCACCCTACAAAGCCGCTATTGAGGCAGGTGCCGGTAGTGTCATGACTTCTTTCAACGAGCTGGATGGTGTTCCTGCGACAGGCAGCAAAGCCCTGCTCACTGATTTGCTTAGAAAAGAGCTGGGCTTCAAAGGCATTGTAGTGACGGATTACACAGCCATCAATGAAATGGTGAACCACGGCATCGTCGCCAACGAGGAAGAAGCTGGTGCGCTGGCGCTGAATGCCGGTGTGGACATGGACATGCAAGGTGAAATATTCTTCAAATACCTGGAAAAGCAGGTCAAGGCCGGCAGCGTTAAAGTAAAGCAGATTGATGACGCCGTTCGTCGCATCCTACGAGTGAAATTCGAACTGGGTTTGTTTGATGATCCCTATAAATATTGCAGTGAAGCACGTGAAAAAGCAAATGTCTACTCCAAAGAAAATCTGGAAGCGGCGCTGGACGTAGCCAAACGCAGCTTGGTTTTGCTCAAGAATGACAACCAGGCATTGCCATTGCGCAAGGGTGATAAAATTGCCGTCATCGGTGAACTGGCGGCTTCCAAACGGGATTTGCTCGGTTCTTGGATTGCTGCCGGTCAATGGGAAAATATTCCTTCCCTGTTGGATGCTATGGAAACGTACCAAGGTGACATACTTTATGCAGAGGGCTGCAAGAAAATGGGTGACGACAGAACTGGTTTTGCCGAAGCACTCAGAACAGCTGCAAAAGCAGACAAAATCGTATTGGTCATCGGTGAAAGTTGTGATTGGTGCGGCGAAGCTTCCAGCCGTTCCGATATCCATGTGCCTGGTGTTCAGACCGAATTATTGGCTGAATTGAATAAACTGGGCAAACCCGTCGTCGTGGTCCTGATGAACGGCCGCCCGCTGGATCTGAGCCGCGAAGAATCTCTGGCTGATGCCCTGCTCGAAACGTGGTTCGCTGGTTCCATGGGTGGTGAAGCCATCACTCAAGTCCTATACGGTGAGTACAATCCATCGGGGAAACTGACCATGTCATTCCCCCGAAACATTGGACAAGTTCCCATTTTTTATTACGAAAAAAACACCGGCAGACCCATTTACCTGCCCAACGACAAATACAAATCCAAATACATCGACGTACCCAACGACCCCTTGTTTCCGTTCGGTTTTGGGCTCAGCTACACCACTTTTGAATACTCCAATTTGCAGCTTTCGGACACCTTATTGAGCAATGGCGGCAGCCTTAAAGCCACCGTTCAGGTGAAAAATACCGGCAAGGTCAAAGGAGAAGAAGTGATACAATGGTACATCCGCGACTTAGTAGGAAGCGTGACCAGACCTGTCAAAGAGCTGAAGGGCTTCCAAAAAATGGAGCTGAATCCAGGAGAATCAAGGACCGTGGCATTCACGCTGACCCCTGACAAGTTGGCTTTCCATCGGATCGACATGAGTTTCGGAACGGAGCCAGGCGAATTTCTCGTGTTCGTGGGCGGTAATTCCAGTGATGTGATGCAAAAAAGGTTTCAATTGAGATGAAAAAGATATACACCATCACACTAGTGCTGCTATTGAATATCCTCGCCGCAAGCAGCGAGGAATCTCCGATTCCGGCAAGGAATGAAGTTAATGCGCTAACCCCGCCGCAAGCAGCGGTGGCTGCGCGCCCGGAATTCACGGTTTCTGCAACAGCAAAGCCGCTCCCGATAGTTTTCCAGAATTGTACAGCCTGGCCTGCCCATGTAGAGCTGGTCTGGCAAAATTCGGAAATAGGAATGGTGGAAGTTTCTCGTTCCATCGATGGGAAACATTTTGTAATAATCGCTGAAACACAGGATAATACGTTGATGGATTTTCCAGGTACGAAACCCGGAAAAGAAGTCTTTTATAAAATTAAATTCAAACGAAGCGTCAGCAACCTCCGTGTGACACTCCCGGTAGACAACACGGAAAACCTGCTGGATATGGTTCAACGCTATACGACCCGCTATTTCAGCGATTTCGGAGAACCCCGCACCGGTATGGCCAGGGAACGCAGCAACGACACCAACGGTGACATCGTCACAACCGGTGGAACGGGATTTGGTGTGATGGCACTGATTGCAGCAGCGAACAGGGGTTACGTAACCCGTCAGGCTGCTTCTTCGCAGATCAACAAAATCGTAGCCTTTTTGGAAACGACTGAACGCTTTCACGGTGCTTGGGCACATTGGTACAACGCCGAAACAGGCAAACCGTTCAGTTTCAGCAAATACGACGACGGTGGCGATCTAGTGGAAACCGCTTTCCTCACGCAGGGACTTCTCACGGCCAGAGCGTTCTATAAAAACGGCGACGAACAGGAAAAAGCGCTTTCAACCCGCATCACCAAACTTTGGGAAACCATCGAATGGAATTGGTATACGCAAGGCAAGGATTCCCTGTTCTGGCATTGGTCTAAAAACTTCGGTTGGAAGATGAACCATCCTATCCGCGGTTATGATGAAACCCTGATAACGTACATTCTGGCCGCTTCCTCCCCTACATTTGCCATTTCAGATTCCGTGTATGAGAAGTGCTACAAGCATTCACCGTATTATTACAACGGAAAAAGTTATTACGGAATTCCGCTCAGTTTGGGCATGGAATTCGGCGGGCCCTTGTTTTTCACCCATTATTCCTTCCTTGGATTGGATCCGCGGGGATTGAAGGATTCGTACACCAATTATTTCGAACGGAACAAAGCGCATGCGCTCATACATTTGGCTTATGCCATCGATAATCCAAAAAAACATAAAGGGCTCGGAGCTGATTGTTGGGGTTTCACTTCTTCGGACGATGCCTTGCTGGGCTACACCTCCCATCACCCGGGCACGAACGATGAAAACGGAACCGTTTCTCCCACTGCAGCCATCTCTTCTATCATCTACACCCCGGAAGCTTCTTTAAAAGCCCTGCGTCACTTTTATTTCGATGAAGGAAGGCAATTGTTCGGGAAATACGGCTTCTACGATGCTTTCAACCCTGGCCTGGATTCCGCCAAACGGGTCGTGAAAAGCTACCTGGCCATCGACCAAGGCCCCATCGTCGATATGATTGAAAACTACCGGAGCGGTTTGCTTTGGCAACTTTTTATGAGCAATCCGGAAATCGCCAAGGGACTTCAGAAACTAGGATTTACATACGTCAACAACTAACCTGCCATGAAACGAAAATTCATTCTGTTCTTTTGGTTCAGCCTTCTGGCAACCGGCATCATTCAGGCTCAAAACCTGAAAATATCCGGAAGCATACTCGATAGTGACTCTAAGGAGCCTCTAGCGGGTGCCTCCGTCATGCAAAAAGGCTCGACCAACGCCAACATCGCCGACGGAAACGGGTTCTTCATCCTGAATCTTCCAGTGGGGTCCATCCTAGTTGTTTCCTATTTGGGTTACGTCGGTGTGGAAATTCCGATCGTCAATGAAAATGTACTGAGCGTCCTGTTGAAACCGAACACCAAAATGCTGGACAACGTGGTGGTGATCGGTTATGGTACGCAACGCGTGAAAGATATGACTGCACCTGTTTCTTCCGTAAAAGGCAGCGACCTTGCCCGACAGATTTCTGCCAACCCGATGTCGGCACTTCAGGGTAAGATGTCCGGAGTTCAAATCATCAACAGCGGCGCGCCGGGCGCAGGTCCCACGGTCAAAATTCGCGGCGTCGGTTCCATCGGTGATTATGCCAGTCCGCTGTACGTTGTGGACGGCGTATTTGTCAACAACATCGACTTTTTGAGCAGTAGCGACATTGAAGACCTGACGGTTTTAAAAGATGCTTCAGCATCAGCCATCTACGGGGTTCGAGCCGCCAACGGGGTCATATTGGTCACCACTAAAAAAGGAAAAACCAATTCGCATTCGGTCAGTTACGACGGTTATGCTGGATTGCAGGTTCCCACCAATGTTATGAAGTTGGCCAATACCAGCCAATATGTGGAACTGATGAATCTGGCTAATGCAGATATCCTTGGTTACGTGACCAAATCGGTTTCCGACTACCCGGCCAGCACCGACTGGTACAACGAATTGCTGCGGACAGCACCCATGCACAGCCATGGACTGGACATTTCAGGTGGTACGGACAACACCAATTATTCCGTGGGCATGAATTACTTCTACCAAGAAGGCATCATGAATGCTGAAAACGATTATCAACGACTGAACTTCAGGGCTAGACTGGACCAGAAAGTGAACGACCGAATCAATGTTGGGTTCAACACCATCCTGACCAATTCCAACAAACACAATTCCAACGACAATGCCTTTTTCCAGGCCTTTGTAAATCCGCCGATCTACGGTGTTCACGACGCTGCGAATACCGCTGCTTATCCAGTGAATTTCGGATCCGGCCAACTCTATGGTCTTGGCAACCAGTACGGAAACCCGGTAGCCTCCGCCTATTACAACCACAACAAGGAAGACGGCATCAAACTGGTTTTTTCAACCTTTGCGGAATACAGCATCATACCCGATAAATTGAAATTCAAGACTTCATACAACTTGGATTTCGCGTTCTGGAACCAACAGAATTACCAACCCGAATACAATGTCGGCGGTTCCCAAGGCTTGTTGAAATCTACCCTGAGCAAGACATTCGGTACCAGCAGCAGGCACATCCTAGACAACTTGCTGACATACACGGACAATAAGGACGATCTCAGCTATAACTTGATGCTGGGTCAATCCACCCGCATCGAAACGCAATCTTGGCTGAACGGTTCAGCAATGAGCGTTCCTAATTTTGATGCTCAATCCATTTACCTGACCACCGGCTCTTCCCAAAACAGGAATTCCAACGATGGAGCCTATACGTATCATGGTTTATCCTTCTTTACCAGAGGGACGTTCAATTTACTCGATAAATACCTCGCATCGGTCACTTTACGCGCAGATGGCAGTTCCAAATTTCAGGACAAATGGGGCATTTTTCCCTCCATCGGACTGGGCTGGAACATGTCCTCCGAAGATTTCATGAGCGGAAGCAAATTTGAATACCTCAAACTACGTGCAAGCTGGGGTATGCTTGGAAACGACGGCGTTCCGGCAAACTCTTCCATCACATTGGGTCAGTCTGGTGCAGGCAGTTCAGGCATCTTCGGTGGTCGCTTGGTAGATGGCGTCGGCTCGCAAACGGTTTTCCAGAACTACCTGAAATGGGAGATCGTCAACGAAATAAACATTGGCGCCGATTTTGAGATGCTGGACCATAAACTGAAAGGTGAACTGGACCTTTACGACCGAGTGACCAGCAACGTGGTCTTCTTTGCACCCATTGCCACCGGTGGAGGTGCTGCCGAACTCTTGGGCAACAATGGCACGGTTCAGAACATGGGTATTGAATTGGGCCTGACCTGGACCGACAAAATCACGGACGATCTTAGCTACAATGTCGGCATGAATGCCACCACCATTCACAATACGGTTCTAAAGCTCCAAGGTAGGAACAATATTCCTGGTGCTGCCGTTCGTGGCAATTATACAACCAAAACCCAAGTGGGTTATCCAATCGGCACGTTTTGGGGTTATCAAATCGATGGAGTCTATGCTAGCGAAGCTGAAGCTCTACGTGACCCTGTGAGTCAGGGTATTAAGGATGCCGGTTATTTCAAATACAAGGATCAGAACGGTGACAATATCATTGATGACAAAGATAAAGTAAGTCTAGGCAGTGCCATTCCCTGGCTTTCACTGGGAATCGATGCAGGCCTCAATTACGGCAAATGGGATGTCAGTGCAACCATCCAGGGACAATTCGGTAACAAAGTACTGAATGCCAAACGCATGAACCGTGATGTCTTTACCGATGGCAACTACGACCTTGATTTTTACAAAAATGCTTGGCGGAGTACGGCGAAAAGCACCAAGTATCCTTCACCGAGAGCCTACAACAGTTCCTACACGCAGCAAGCCAACGATTTCTTCGTGGAAGATGCCTCCTACATTCGGATTCAGAACCTTCAGGTCGGGTACACCTTCGACAACCTGAAATTTGTGAAGAGCATGCGGGTGTATGTGGCTGCCCAACGGCCGTTGAGTCTATTCTCCTACAACGGTTTCACGCCCGAAGTGGGTGGAAGCCCCATCGAAAACGGCATAGACAATTCGACGTATCCGATGCAGGCCATTTATACGGTAGGATTAAAACTGACACTTTAAAAACAAACACACTATGAAAACTTCCATATCTTCCCTGCTCATAGGTTTGCTGCTCTTCTCGGGCTGTCAGGATTTCCTCGACATCCGCCCCGAAGGGACCGTCCCTTCCACTGGAATGGATCACACCAAATCTGAAAACATCTTCCTGCCCGTCAGTGCAGCCTACGCGTCCTTGAGGGATGGCAATGTACATGCCTTTTCCTACATCGGCGCTTTTGAAATCACCTCGGACAATGCCGACAAAGGCAGTTCCCCGGGCGACAATCCGGATATGCAACAAATGGACAATTTCACCTATACCCCAACCAATGGCCTAATCAGTGGCCTATGGTCCGGTAACTACAATGTGGTCAGTGCTGCCAACAATGCCATTCAGGAAATGCCCCTGTTTGAGGCTGCCATGCTGAACGAAGACAGCAAAACCTATACCCGCCAATGTGCAGGCGAAGCCAAAACCATCCGGGCGTATGCCTATTTCAACCTGACTCGCTTGTTTGGCAAGGTTCCCATCATCGATTCCACCATGACGGCTGAACAATTGGCCGCCCAACCACAGGCTTCAACCAGTGCGTTGTACGATTTCATCGAAAAGGACCTGCAAGAAGCCATTGAAGTCTTACCTGCATCCTACTCCAAAGATTGGGCAGGCCGCATTACCAAATACACGGCTATGGCGCTGAAAGCCAAAGTTCATATGTATCAGAACGAATGGGATTCAGTCGCCGTACTGACCGATCGCATCATGGCTTCAGGTCGTTTCGGCCTGTTGGAGAACTATCGGGAAGTCTTCTCGGTAGACGGTGAAAATACCAAAGAATCACTGTTCGAAATTCAAAGCTCCACCCTTGGGCGTTCTACCGGTGACATAACGTACCTGGAATATGCTTTCGTACAGGGTCCACGCTCCAACACGCCTTCCAACATGCAAGGCTGGGGCTTCTGCACACCGAGCAACGACCTAATTCAATTCTTTACCGGCCGAAACGATTCCATTAGGGCTGCCACCACACTCTTGTACCGTGGTACCAAGACGCCAGAAGGAGACAGTATCAAGAATTCCTGCACTAATCCGGTGTACAACGGCAAAGTGTATACGCCTTCCGCCCTCAATCTCTGGAACTACAACGGCTATGGATTTGAACACAATGTTCGGATTCTGCGCTACGCCGATGTTTTGCTGATGTATGCCGAAGCCTGGCAACAGGGAGCAACCAGCTACAACACCAGTGGTTTCACGGGATTATCCGCCCTCAACGCTGTTCGCAAAAGGGCGGGTCTGATTTCTCTTGGAAGTCTAAGCCTGCAGGACATTTGGGACGAACGCAGGGCTGAACTGGCCATGGAAGAAGACCGCTTTTTCGACCTGATCCGTACCGGACAGGCTGCAACAGTACTTTCAGGTCTGGGTTTCTCCAGTACCAAAAACAACGTGTTTCCGATTCCGGCCACTCAAATGCAGCTAAATTCAAATCTGGTGCAGAATCCCAACTACAATTAATTTTTCCAAACCCTTATAATTTTCTTAATGTCCAACTTTTAAACACAAAAAAAATGAAAAAGAAAAATTTCTTTCAAGTCCTGTTTCTTGGAGCAGCTTTGGTGACTGGTTTCTGCCTTTCATCCTGCAACAAAGATGACAACAATGGAACCACCAAGGTTGATCCTTCCACCATCGCCAGTACCAATCTAGTTGCTTATTTCCCATTTAACGACAATGCAACGGAATCGATTGCCAACCTCACTCCGACTGCCCAACCCAATGTGACCTATGTTACCGGTCGCCGTGGTAAAGCCTATCAAGGTGCTAACGAAGCACGCCTATTGTACACACTGCCTACGAACAGCAAACTCAAAACACTGACTTCCTTCTCCGTTGCCATGTGGTTCAAATCACCGCTTGTAACAGGCGATCCTGAAGCTATTGTCTTCCAAATTGGCAAGTCTACTGACTTAACATGGGGCAACATGTCGCTGGCTCTTAATCGTTTGAGTAGTACATCCGACTCCCTCCAACTAAAAGCGTTCTTCTTTAAAAGCGGCGTAGAATGGTCAGGTCAAAACGTAGGTTATTCCAATTCGATGTTCCAGATCAATCAATGGATGCACCTCGTTATCGAATATGATGGCGCTACTTCCAAATACATGATCTACAAGGATGGTATTAAGGTCGTTACAAACGCAGGTGTAGAAGATCGCAAAGCAAGTGGAGCAGGTGAAGCATTAGGAAACCTGAACTTTGTCAATGCAGACGTGATAAACATTGGCGCATGGCGTCCGAAATCCGAAGGTGGTTTAACCGATAATTGGATGGGTTGGTTCCTTGGCAACCTGGATGAACTCCGCGTATATGACAAAGCTTTGACTGCTACCGAAGTAAAAGCATTGTACGATGCTGAAGTTTCACAAATGTAATAATTCATAATAAACACCTACTTTTGGGGCTGACCTTCGGGTTGGCCCCAATTGTTTAAAACTGTATCATGAAGAAAATAGTTTGGTTGTTTTTGATAATCCTGTTTGTGCTTGGCTGCAAAGGGGATGAAATCATTTCTCCAATCGATGCCACCGTCGAATCGTTCACCATCAACGGAAAATATGTGAGTTCGGGTTATCCCACTTTCGACATTTCGACCGATTCCGTCGTCATCAGCATTCGATTTTCTTCCACCATCCACCTCGACCAATGGGATCCGACCAAACTCAGTTTCAACGGTGGTTCCGTCCCAGACATCCAGCAATTGAAAAGCAGCGATGCACATACACTGACATTCCGAATTGGTAATTCATTATCCCACTTTACACCCTATACGCTCACGCTCCTTTCAGGCAACAACCTTGGTCTCAATATTCAATATCCTTATTTCTGGAAGTTCACTACCGTCATGGATACGACACCTTGCTTTCCGGTAATTTCCGACGATGAACTTCTTACCTTAGTCCAACACCGCACCTTCGACTATTTCTGGAAATACGGCCACCCAGTCAGCGGCCTGGCCCGCGAGCGACTCGGCTCAGGCGAAACCGTGACCACCGGTGGCTCTGGCTTCGGCCTTATGGCCCTGATCACCGGCATCGAACGCGGTTTCATCTCTCGCGCACAAGGTTTTGGAAGGCTCGACACCATAGTAAACTTCTTAAGTCTCAGCACCACAGATAAATACCACGGTGTCTTTCCACATTGGATGAACGGTACAACCGGTAAAACCCAACCATTTTCCACCAACGACAACGGAGCCGACCTGGTTGAAACCGCTTTTCTGTTTCAAGGCCTACTCACCGTTCAAGCCTATTTCAAAAATGGCAATGCCTCCGAAAAGGCACTTTGTCAAAAGATTCAAACTCTTTGGGAAAACGTAGATTGGACCTGGTTCCAACGGAACGGACAGGAAAAACTTTTCTGGCACTGGTCACCTGACAAAGGTTGGGTCATGAACATGCCCGTCAGCGGTTGGAACGAAGGCCTTATCGTCTACGTGCTCGCAGCCTCTTCACCGACGCACCCAATTTCCAAATCTGTCTATACCAATGGTTGGGCAGCCAACGGGAACATCCGGAACGGCAACAGTTACTACGGCATCACACTTCCTTTGGGTGAAGCCAAAGGCGGACCGCTGTTTTTTACCCACTACAGTTTCCTCGGACTGGATCCACGCAACCTCTTCGACACCTATGCCAACTATTTCGCACAGAACCAAGCGCATGCCCGCATCAACCATGCCTATTGTGTTGCCAACCCCAACGGGTTCTACGGCTATGGTGCCAATTGTTGGGGTCTTACCGCCAGCGACATACCAAACGGTTATAGGGCCTCCTCACCAATCAATGACATCGGCGTCATCGCTCCGACCGCCGCACTCTCTTCTTTCCCTTATACGCCTATTGAAAGCATGGCTGCCCTTCGCTACTTTTACTACTCCTTGGGGGATAAAATCTGGGGAACGTATGGGTTCAAGGACGCCTTCAGCCTTAACCAGAATTGGTATGCTAATTCTTATTTGGCCATCGATCAAGGCCCCATCGTGGTTATGATCGAAAACTACCGCACTGGTTTACTTTGGAACCTCTTCATGAGCATGCCGGACGTCCAGACCGGCCTGACCAAGCTCGGATTCACCTACTGAACCTCAGCCACTTCCTGTTTTTTACAAAAAACCGCCAATCAGATTTGGCGAAACCCCAATAAATTCCTACTTTTGCACCGCATTTAGCACGGGGTGTAGCTCAGCCCGGTTTAGAGTACCCGTCTGGGGGGCGGGTGGTCGCTAGTTCGAATCTAGTCACCCCGACTAATGACCCTCAAGGACTTACAGGAAACTGTGGGTCCTTTTTTTTCGACCGTGACGTTTTAGTGACGTTTTTGGCTGATAGCAAAAATAATCTGCTGAATATTTATGGCTAAACCCTCAAATAAAGAATACATTATTATTACTTTTAGCGCAGCAATCTAAAAGAATCCATTTCCAACAATCATGAAAAAGTATTTTTTCATCCTGCCATTATTGTATATACTTTCGGCTCCTGTTTCAAGTCAGATTGGTTTCAAAGGGCAATCAAGTCAATTACCAAGTAAGAAAACAACGTTCGAGGCTGTTGAAATTGGTGACGTCACCAATGATGGACTGAACGACATAATCGTTGGTTCGGGCTATTATTTTGATGATATTTATGACTATAGCATCTTTATCTATAAACAAAATTCGGACGGGACGCTTGCCACTCCCATAAAAATTGCTTATCCCAAATCCTATCCTGGCCTTAGAGATATCGAGCTTGGTGATTTCAACAATGACAAGTTGAATGACATCGCGATTTGTTACGGGAGTACTGTAGGCATTTTTTATCAATTGCCTACAGGCGGATTTAGTGCTATTTCCACCATTACCGGATTGTATTATAACAACGGAATCAAAAGTGGAGATTTGAATAATGATGGACTCACCGATATTGTCGGTTATGAAAGTGAAACTTACAAACTGTTTCTTCAAAAACCCTCTGGAGGTTTTACACTGTCCAGCATCCCCTCTAAAACTTTGTATTGTAGTCAATTGGAAGTGGGAGACTTGAACGGAGACAACCTTAATGACATCGCAAAAATTTATGGTTCCAGAATTGAGATTATTTATCAGAAGAATGGTGTTTCGATAACGAAAGATTCAAGCTCAATCATCAATAGCCCAGCAGGATCAAACTTATCATTTGTTGGGTTAACCATAGGCGACTTGAACAATGACGGTAGAAACGACCTTGCAGTAGCATATGGTGGAAATAGTGGGAGACTGAACATTTACTATCAGACTTCCAACGGGAAGCTGGATACCGACAATATAAAAACAATCAGCACATACGACATTCCTACGCCGATGGAAATCGCAGACTTGAATTGCGATGGTCTCAATGAAATCATCATAGGTCATTCCGGGTGGAACAAAATTTCAGTGTTCAGCAAATCGGCAACTATGGATTATGGCAGCTATTCCCTTTTCCCGGGGATGTATGACTACACACCTTTCAGCATGGCCGTTGGCGATATAAATAGTGACCTTAAACCCGATGTGATTTCCGTCGGACAAAATGCAACGCTGTCCATATTATACAACAACTCCAAGCCTTTGACTTTTGACAGTATAAAACAAGAGATTGTGGATTTTCCACTTAAACGTGACACCACAGACACGAAAACGGTTGCCTATATCCCCATTCAGGATACTGCTCTTTACTGCATGAGAAACGATTTCGTCAGGCGATCGACCGTGCAAACATATGCAAACGAGCATTATTCAGGTGATTCGTTGTCAATCCGATACGGAATGATGTGTTCGAGTTATTGCGACACTGTTAAAACTGCTTTTGCATTCACCAAGATTTTCTTGTTGAAAACGGTAGTGACCGATTCAATAGTAAGTTTTGACACCCTAACTACAAAAACAGACTACTTTGGTATAAGTTCGATTAAATCCAGCGTATCCTTGAGTATTCATTCCAACACATGTTGGAATGTGAGCGTAGATGTTGATTGGATAAAGCCTTCGGTGTATGCTGGAACTGGTGATGCTGAGTTCATGATCGAAATGGATGAAAATCTTGCGACCATACCCAGATCAGCAACAATTACTCTTTCAGGAGATAGGGTTCCCCCAATTAGAATCACTGTTTTTCAATGGGCTGGTGAACCCTTTGTGTTCTCTCATACTTCAATCGTTGTTCTAAGTGAGAAAGTGAACAACACTGCCATTATTGAAATCATATCCAACACGAGTTGGAAAATCTCTAAAGATTTTGACTGGCTTTCGTTCGATAAAACAATGGGAACAGGGAATGAACTTCTTATAATTCACGGAGCCTTGAATGAAACTGGCGTTGATAGAATGGGTTCATTTGCAATAGTTTTTAACGAAAATGAGCCAATTATCATCCCGGTAATGCAATTAAAAAAAGGTACGGATAGTGTCGTGAATCCATCTAAATCTGAGATACAAATCTATCCAAATCCAACACAGAAGAAATTGATTGTCGAATCTAATAATAGCATCTTTTAATGAAAGCAGTCCTCATCCATACATTACTTTTCCTTCTTGTTTCGGCTAATGTCATAGGGCAAATCAACTTTAGAAACGAGGTGATACAGGTTCCCAATGCTACAACAACCATGAATGCTGTCGAAATTGGCGATGTTTCAAACGATGGGCTGAACGATATTGTTACGGGCTCTGTTTCATGCAGCAACCTGTTTTTTGTATTGTATGTTGTTGTCTATAATCAAAAAAGTGATGGAACATTGGCTGCTCCTTTCACACTGAATTATTCAAACGCCAATCAGCCCTTGCAAGACATTGAAATTGCAGATGTAAACAATGACCATTTGAATGACATTATCCTTGGATTTGGTTCATCCATCGGCATTTATTATCAATTAGGAGGTGGTGGATTCAGTGATTTGAGAACACTGAGTAGCATTAACCCTTCACATGGCATTAAAACCGGCGATTTGAATGATGATGGCCTCATTGACATACTCGGATTTGAAAATAGCAGTTTCAAGATCTTCTATCAGACTCCAACAGGTGACTTCAATCTGACATCGATTCCTGTCAGACAAACGAACTATACGCAAATTCAGATTGGGGATTTGAATGGCGACGGCTTGAAAGACATTGCCAATACATGGGGTTCAGGCATTGAAATTTTTTATCAGAAAAAAGGCATTGGGATTACAAAGACTGATTCCTTGTTTATCTCCAATATCAATACTGATTCCTATATGACTACCTTGTCTGGATTTACCTTTGCTGATCTGAACAATGACGGAAGACAAGATATTGCAACAGCTTATGGCGGAAATACTGGCCGTATGAAGCTATTTTATCAGACTGCAGATGGGAAAATCGACACGCTCCATGCAAAGTCATATGCTGCATACGACATTCCTACACCGATACGGGTTTCCGACTTGAACTGTGATGGCGACAACGAAATCATCATCGGGAATCATGCATGGGAAAAAATCTCCATTTATAACAAGTATAATCTGGCCGACTATGGAGGCTATACTTTGCATCCTTCGTCCTATTACTTCACTCCATTCAGTTTGGCGGTTGGCGACATAAACGGTGATTTCTTACCTGATATCCTAAATGTGAATCAGAATGCCAAAATCGACATTTTATACAACACGTCCAAACCGCTTGTCTTTGACAGTTACGAGCGAGAAGTAGTCAACTTGCAGATAAAAAGAGATACGACTATAAGAGATACGGTCATTTATTCCGCCATATCAGATACCTCCATCTATTGCAAAAGGAATAACTTCAGAAAATTCCAGATTCATCAAATTTGGAACAATGAACATTATTCGGGTGATTCGCTTCTCATCAGACACGCTACGATGTGTACTGTTTACACAGATACTATAAAATCAACTTATTCATTCTCAAAAAGTTTTATCTTGCAATGCGACACCATCCAATCGATAGAAAACAGGGATGTCTTAGCAGTTGATTTGGAAAGTGCTACTTTTTCTTCGAAATTAAACTACACGTATGCGTCCATTTCTTCCAATATCTGTTGGAAAATCAGTGTCGATCAAGATTGGTTAAAATCATCGGCTACCTCAGGGAGCAACGAAGGAAGTGGAAAAATATACCATCATTACGTGGAATTTCAAATAAGTCCCAATCCTACCCTAAATGAACGTACTGCAACCATAACCATCACTGGTGACGGTGTTCCATCACATTCCATCACCATTGTCCAAGAAGGCGCCGCCCCTGAGGTTAATACATCTGCTTCCTCCATAATAGTATGCGATGAAGTGTTCAATTCGGCCCATCTTCTTATTTGGTCTACTGTGAATTGGGAAATTAGCAGCGATGTGGATTGGTTGACCGTTGATAAAACACAAGGAACTCCTTCAATCAACAATTATGAGATCATTACGATTCAGGCAAGTCCCAATACGACCTACACGGAGAAGAATGCCGTTATCACGATTACCGGGGCTCCTGATATTGTAAAAAAAATATCCATAAGACAGATGAAGAAAGGCTTTAATACAGAGGAAAGGACCAATGATGCCGGAATCCGTGTTTATCCAAATCCTGTTAAGGATATGCTTCTAATCGAAACGGATCCGGCCATCGTTATCAGTCACATTAGGATTTCTGACCTAAGAGGCATGATCCTTTATGAGTCAAATCCAAACGCACACCTAAATGAAGTCGATTTTAGCCGATTGCCAAAAGGCATCTATCTTCTTAAAATGGATATGGGTTCCTCTATCGTTGTAAGAAAAATAATCAAGCAATAATGTTTCTGGTGCGACAAAATAAGGCACTGTTTATAACCGTTTAGTACTTCTACTGATGCATGAATGGGCCGTAGAGGTTTTAGCATTCGTATGCACACAAAAGGGTGCCATGCCAAAGTTGCCTGAGGAACTTACGAAACCCCGAACGTAACGCTTACTATCTAAAAAAAATACATTTGGATAAAGAGCCTGAGGGAATTGCCTATTCAGGTTTTCATACCATTTATGTCAAAAAACCATGTACCACAGCATCCGCCAAGTTTTAGCAATTGTAGCCTTTCTCCTTTTAAGCAGCACACTTTGTGCAGAAGGTCCATTCGTACCAGGGCATATTTTTACGATACAAAAGAATAGCATCTCCGGATGGATTAAGTATCAGGACAATGCGGACCTGGCTTTGGGTTGTGTCTTTCGAAAATCACTGAAGGGGCATTCACAAAAATATGGGTTGAAAGAATTGACCGGATTTCGGTTTGACAATGAAAAAAGGGATTTCAATAAACGTACCGTTGAGCATCTGAGGTATCCAAAAGAAGTGTTCCTCGAAACCGTGATTACAGGTAAGTTGGAATTATATTTTTGGAAGGATTACGGGATTGGCGACGTCATGTACATGTCAAAACAAGGTGATTCATTATTGATACCCTTTCCATTCAGTCAATTTGATGGAAATCCAGGCGAATGGTATATGAGGATTGAGAAAGTCGTCTTGACCACAGAGCATCAAGATACACTTCGTAAATACATGGAAGACAGATCCGACCTTTACAAGGATATTAAAATGATCAAGAAGCCAAAGCTCGATAATCTGACTAGGCTTATAATGAAATATGACAATATTGTTGACACCTCTGAAATCTTGAAAAAAACCACGCCATTAACTCGCCCTGCTAGGTTTTTCATCACGCCCGGGATTACAAATTCCGATTACGATTTGCTCAGTCAAACCAGCTGGGATTTTTATGGAGGAGCGACGCTCTCCGTCCGTCTTTCAGGCAAATATGATCAACTCACTCTAAATGCAGGTTGTTACAAGCGATTGGTCAAAGGAATTCCGATATATCGAGATGTCAATTCCCACTTTAAAATTCCAATTTATTTGGAATACCGGTTCATGGGCAAATGGTTCAGACCATTCCTAGGCTTTGGAGTCGATGGTTTCATCAACGATTATTCAACTCGTTTTTTGTTTGCACCTGCCGTGGGCTTTAGCATTAAGATTATTGACAGCATAGCGTTGTCCTTAAGATACGCCAGTGACATGGAATTGTACGATAACGTATGGGACCGATTACTGGTTAACTACGATTCCATGACTGCCGGTGTACAATTCAAATTCTGAAAATCAAGAATCAACCACCAGAAGGGATAGGCTTTAGCCTTGTGCAGGCACAACTTCATCCAATAGTCAGCCAGACCTGAACGCTTGGTAGACACGATGGTCGAGCGCATCAAGGCTCTTTTATAATGCAGCTACGAGTTGCCTTAGTTTTGTTTCAGCCAGTTTCAGGCCGAAACGATAATTGATGAGTCGCGTGTTGGAATTCATGAACTTTTCCTGGGCCAAATGTACCTCGAGGGAATTGGTTTCGCCGAGGCGAAGGCGCTGAATGCTGATTTCCAGGTATTCCTTAGCAAGAAGGTTGTTTTCCTCCTCAATTTTCAGCAGGGTTTTTTGGTTGTCAAAATCGTTGAGCGTGTTTTGAAGCGCCAGGTTCATCTGCAAACGGACATTCTCCAAATCGGATTCTGCCGATTGAAGATTGAGTTCAGCCACTTTTTGCAGGCGTTTGCTTTCACCGGCCTGGTAGATTGGGATTGACAAATTACCTACAATCTGAGGCCCCAGATTTCGGTTCAACCGGACCGAACTAGTGGAATTTGTTGATTGGGAAAGGTAATAGCCCGCGCTGAAATCGAATCGAGGCAGGTAATTGCTTTTCGTTTCCTTTAAAGCCAGACGATTGATTTCCAGCTGTTTTTGAAAGGTCAGAACGCTGGCATTGCTTGAATTCAGTTTGGAAAACAAAGTTTCTTTATCCGGCAGAAATCCAAAAGGGATGGAGTCACTCATCATCACAGGAGTTTCGGTGTCACGCGCCAGCAGGGCGTTCAGTGTCCGGTTGCCCTCACGAATGGCAAATTCCTGACTAATAGACAATTCGAGCACTTCGTTCAGATCAATTTTGGTTTGCAACAAATCAGGTTTCGCAAGGGAGCCTGCGTTGAATCCGGCTTGCGCAATGGTGACACGCTCCTGGTTGTATCGGATGGTTTGCTCAATGGAACGCAATTGCTGCTTCAGTCGGATTAGATCGTAATAGGCGGCAACCACTTCGTACAGGGTTTGCTGGACCGTTTCGCGGAACTGGAATTCTCCCAGTTGGGAAGCTTCGCGGAGTTTCTGCCTGGTCACGAACATTTTTCCACCATCATAAAGCGTCCAGGAAAGTTCGACACCGGCATTGCTGGCCAACGTAGAAGGACTCGTGTTGGTGACGGTACCATCGGAAAGCTCCTGATGTTCTGAATTCAGCGCTGCAGCAACCGATCCATTGATAGAAACCGTCGGCAACATTCCGGCATTTCCGGCGGTATTGTTGGCCTGAGCAATTCCCGAAGCGTTTCTCGATATTCGAATGTCGAAATTGTTTTTCAGTGCAGTGTCAACAGCGTCCTCCAACGTCAGTTGAGATTGAGCGAATGAAGCCGACGCGAAAAAAACTAAAACCAGACAGGTCAGAATACGTTTCATATCAGGAATTCTTAATTTTTTTACCGGTCAGGTAGGTGTACATTACCGGTATCACAAACAAGGTCAACAACAGGGCAAACAGGAGCCCGCAAACAATGACGATACCCATCGAAACACGGCTTTCAGCGCCTGCTCCCAAGGCCAGAGCAATGGGCATTGCGCCGAACATGGTGGCCAGAGAGGTCATCAGGATGGGGCGGAAACGGCCGGAAGCAGCTTCAAAAGCCGCCGTTTGCTTGTCAAGACCTTCTTTGCGCTTGCGATTGGCAAATTCCACAATCAGGATCCCGTTTTTGGTCACAATTCCGACGAGCAGGATCATACCGATTTCAGAAAAGATGTTCAGGGTTTGCCCGAAGAGCTTTAGCGAAATCAGGGCGCCGGCCAAAGCCATGGGCACTGTGAGCATGATGATGAGCGGGTCGCGGAAACTTTCAAACTGCGCGGCCAGGATGAGGTACACCAATAATAAAGCCAGAATAAGTGAAAATAAAATGTTCGATGTACTTTCGGCAAAGTCTCTGGAAGAACCTGCCAACGCAGTATTGAACGAATCATCGGTGAGCTTTTTGGCAATGCGCTGCATTTCTTTAATACCGTCTCCCTGTGTATACCCTTTGGAAAGGTTGGCTGAAACCGTTGCCGATTTGAAACGGTTGTAATGGTAGAGCATGGGCGGACTGCTGTTTTCCTCCATCTTGATCACGTTGTCGAGTTGCACCATGCTGCCGTTTTTGGAAGGCACATAGAGCGAAGACAAGTCTGCAGGGGCGTCACGGTCTTCCCGATCCACCTGCCCAATAATGAAATACTGCTTGTTGTTGCGCAGAAAATACCCGTAACGGCTTCCGCTGAACGCTGACGAAAGGGCATCGGAAACATCTTTTTCACTGACACCGAGGCTGTTGGCTTTCAATCGATCCACCGTGATGTTCAGTTCAGGCTTGTTGAACTTGAGGTCCACGTCCACATTACTGAAAACTGGACTGTTCTGCGCTTCATCAAGAAACTTAGGTAATACCGTTTTGATCTTCTCAAAGTCCAGGTTCTGCAGTACGAACTGCACAGGCATTCCTCGGGAATTAGAGGTGGAAATGGTCTGCTCCTGACTGGCCATGACTTTGGCATCGGGTATGCGGCCAAACATTCGGGTCATCCGGTCATAAATGGCTTGCTGAGAGGCTTTACGCTCCGAAGGGTCGGTGAGGAAAACCATGATGGAACCACTGTTCACGCCGGAATGACCGCCACCACCGAAACGCGTCATCACGAAGCGATTCTCCGGAACGGAATCCATGGTGAGCAAGGCGACCTTGTTCACCGTGTTTTGGGTGGAAGTATATTCAGTGCCTTCCGGCGTTGTGATGCTCACGCGGACGTAGCTGTGGTCTTCCAATGGGGCCAGTTCCGTTTTAAGGGTTCCGAATAGGCCAAATGCCACGATGGTACACCAAACCAATACCACGATGGATATCCATTTCTGACGAAAGAAAAAGCTTAAAATTTTTCTATACCCGGTTTCCATACCGTTAAAGAAAGGCTCTGTAGCAAGGTAAAAACGGGAATGATGGCTGACACTTCCACCAAGCATGACGTTGAGCACCGGCGTGAGCGTCAGCGAAACTAGGGCTGAAATCAATACGGCTGCTGCCACTACGACGCCGAATTCCCGGAACAGACGGCCGGTGAAGCCTTCAAGAAACATGATGGGAAGGAATACGACAGCCAGTGTGACCGAAGTGGAAATGACGGCAAAAAAGATTTCGCGAGTGCCTTCGAAAGCGGCTTTCCATTTGTCCATGCCTTGCTCTCGCTTCTTGAAAATGTTCTCGGTCACCACAATACCGTCATCCACCACCAAGCCGGTAGCGAGGACAATACCAAGAAGGGTGAGCACATTGATGGAAAAGCCAGCCAAGTACATGATAAAAAACGTACCGATGAGGGACACCGGAATGTCGATGAGCGGCCGGATGGCGATGATCCAGTTCCTGAAAAACAGGAAAATGATGAGCACCACCAGCGAAATGGCGATACCAAGGGTTTCAACCACATCCTTGACGGATTGCCGAACAAAAACGGAACGGTCGCGGCCAATTTCGAGCACCAATCCTTCTGGCATGGATTGGCGAATTTGATCCAGACGCTTGTAGAATTCATCTGCAATCTGGATGTCGTTGGCTCCGGGAAGCGGAATCAAGGCCAGCATGGTTCCGGTTGCCCCGTTGATGATGGCTCCGGTTTCATCATTCTGAGGGCCTAAAACGGCTTCACCAATATCCGAAAGCCGAACCACCTGATTGTCGTTCTGTTTGACGATCATGTTGTTAAAATCTTCCTCCGTTTCCAGACGACCACGGGTTTTGACCAACATTTCCGTGGTTACACCCCGAATTTTTCCACCCGGCATTTCCACGTTTTCACGCGTCAGTGCAGCCCTGATATCGGATGCAGTGAGTTGATAGGCCGCCATCTTGGCCGGATTCAGCCACAGGCGCATAGCCGGTTTCTGCTGCCCGAAAATCTGTACGGAACTGATGCCTGGGATGGTTTGTAGCTTTTCCTGCAACACATTCTCTGCATAATCACTGAGTTCGATGGTGTTCATGCGGCTGCTTCGGGCAATCAGCATGATGATGGGTTCACCGTTGGCATCGGCCTTGGTCACGGTAGGTGCCGCATCCAGGTCTTGCGGTAACTGACGCATGGCCTGAGAAACCTTGTCACGGACATCGTTGGCGGCCTTTTCGAGGTTGGAACCCAAGTCAAATTCAACAGTGATGCTACTGCTACCAACGGCAGACTGCGAGGAAACGGACTTGACACCCTCGATGCCGTTGATGGACTTTTCAAGGGGTTCGGTGATCTGCGATTCAATGATTTCTGCATTGGCTCCCGTGTAGGAAGTCTGCACCGTAATGATGGGCGGATCAATGGCCGGATACAACCGGACACCCAGGAAATTAAAGCCTACAAAGCCGAGCAGAATGATGATCAGGCTTAAAACCGTAGCCGCCACTGGGCGTTTCAGGGCAAAATCGGATAACGTCATTTGGTATCGGTTACGTTGGAATACTGAATAAGAGCGCCTTCTTTCAGGAAAAGGAGACCTGAAGTCACCAGTGTGTCACCAGCTTCTAGACCTTCCGTAATTTCAACGAGGGATTCTTTCCGGATACCGGTTTTGACAGTGACGAAATGCGCCTTGCCGTTTTGGGCCAGGATGACTTGCTTTTCGCGTTCCATGGGAATAATGGCTTCCGTCGGTATCATCAGTGCTTTAGAGTTTTCACCCAAGCGGAGTTTGACGTTGGCGAATGCTCCAGGAATCAATCCTTCACCGGTCTGGCTGATGATGGCCCTCACTTTCAGGTTGCGGGTGGCATCGTCGATGCCGCGTTCGGTGGCCAAAACGGTAGCACGATAGTCGTTTCTTCCTGAGTAAAGGGAGAATTCCACATTCATACCAGCTTTGATGGCATCGCCATATTTTTCTGGTACGAAAAAGTCAAGCTTTAGGCGGTTGCTGCGTACCGTGGCAAGCGTGGTGGAGGTGCTAACCACCGCACCCATGCTGACATTGCGCAAACCGATGACGCCGTCGAAAGGTGCCAGGATGACCGTTTTGCGGAGTTGCGCTTTCTGAGCCTCGATTTCAGCCTGTAAGTTATTGACTTGCAGAAGGGATTGTTCATATTCGTTCTGACTGATTCCGTTGACCTTGATCAGTTCGGACTGGCGTTTGTAAATCTGTTCCTGGAGTGCAAGCTGTGCATTGAGTTTCTTTAGTCCGGCCTGCAGGTCGTCATCAAACAATTTGACCAACACGGTTCCTTTTGAAACGGCCTTGCCTTCGGGTAGGTTCAGAAGCACGATCCTACCTGCCACTTCGTTCTTGAGTTCCACTTCATCAAAAGGAAGCAGGGAACCGGTCACGGAGATTTCATTCAACAGTTTGGAAGGACGAACGACAATGGCTTCCACTTTCCGTTGCCCATCGCCTCTGCCGCGACGTTTTTCTTCAGGTTTTTTATGCAGCAGCAACAAGGTGATCGGTACTAGAATAAGGACCAGAACAATAATTCTGATGATGGTTTTTTTCACTTGGGGGCAGTTTAATTGTCAACTTGAAATCTACCTGCTAAGGTAATCATACCTTTTAGACCTTAAAAGGAACCAATCGTTTATTTCTCCAAAGAAAAGTTTATGGAATATTATGGCAAAAGATAGTTGACCAAAGGACGAATCCGGGCTTCTTTGATACCCGCAGCAAAGAAGGAGGCTGCCATTCGGGCGCCTTTTTCGTTAAGTGTGCCGCCTTTGCGACGGACGTTAGTCAAATTCTTGGCGTATTGAATCCGGCAACAATTTTCCATCCATTTTGAAATTCAACACATTCCTGATCAGGAATGTTTTACCAGTTTTTGCCTTAATCCGGACATTTTTGAATTGCACACCATCCGACTCCGAAAGTTCAACTCCAAGCTTAGCCGACATATCCACATTTTCAACATGGATGTTGCTGATTTTCATTTCGGGCAGGCCATTGAAAAACATGGCACGACCGGAATTGCGGGAAACAATGTCCTGAACGTGAATATTACGGAAAACAGGCGTCTCCTCTGTGACAGGTGCTGCAACTGTACTGCCTGTGTTCAGGCTACCGTCTTCCATGGCTTCGGAAACGGATTTGCCGCCATAATACAGGTCAAACAGGAAAGCGTCATTGACGATATCGATCATGCTGATTCGACGAATAAAGATGTTTTCGACCACCCCTCCGCGACCACGGTTGCTCTTAAAACGCAATCCGACATCGGTACCGATGAACATGCAATCCGAAACAGAAATATTACGAACACCACCGGACATTTCGCTGCCTACTACAAAACCACCATGACCCTGAAAAACCGTACAATTGTTGACTAGCACGTTTTCAGTGGGCATTGCTCTTTTTCGGCCCTCGGCATCCTTGCCCGACTTCAGGCAGATGGCATCGTCCCCCACATCAAACTTAGAATTGATCACCAAGGCATTTTTACAGGATTCCAAATCCAGTCCGTCACCGTTTTGTGAATATGCTGGATTTCTGGCGAAAATGCCATCGATGATGATGTTTTCGCACATGAGCGGGTGGATGTTCCAATTGGGGGAATTCTCAAACAAAACGCCTTCGAGCAATACATTCTTGCATTCAATTAGGCTGATCATGACTGGGCGGAAATAATCCTTGATGGAATTCAGATCTGCTTCCGTCGGTTCGCCGTTGAAAATGCCGGGAACACCCGTTGCCCAGTTTTCTCCGCGCAAGGCTTTTTCACTGGGCAGCCAATAACTTTCGTTTTTAAGTACACCACCCGATTTGACTACGCTTTTCCAATAGGCCTCGGTCACTTTTGCTTTCTTGAGCGGACGCCAAGCTTGGCCGGAACCATTGATGGATCCTTGACCGGTAATGGCGATATTCACGAGATTGCGGGCTGAAACAGGGGACTGGCATCGATAAGCTTCGACACCTTCATAAAAACCTTTTATCAAAGGATAGGCATCGAAATCGGGTGTAAAAAGAATCAATGCGCCCTTTTCGAGATGCAGGTTGATGTTGGACTGAAAGACGATAGGGCCAGTCAGCCAGACGCCGAAAGGAACATTCAGCGTTCCGCCGCCCAGCGTGGAAAGACGTTTCATTCCATCTTCGAACGCTTTCGTATTCAGCGTATTACCGTCTCCTATACCACCACACTCCACAATGGAAAGCGTTCGGTCCGGAAAAACAGGACGTTGTAAAACAGGCATGTTGAATGGAAGGTCCTCGTACAATAAGGAATAGGGATTTGACGGGTTGGCAGAGTAAACACTCGTGGTCAGACCAGCCAGTAAAAGGGAGTAGAAAACTTTTCGGATGTTTTTCATAGTCATGAATTCAGTGATACAAAGTAAACCAATGAATACGACCAACACTAGGACAAATCACTATAAAAGATGGGTGAAACAACCAATTTACAACAAGAGGTACTGTAGGGAAGTGGAAAAAACTATCTTTGCAATAGATCCTTTTCTGCAACCGCACCATGAACACCAAACTGTTTTTCACCGCCTTAACGATCCTTCTGCTCAGGATAGCCGTTTATCCCTCTGCAGCACAACCGGTATGTCAGTTTACACACTACTCCATAGAAGATGGACTTCCTCAATATACCATCATGGATATGATTCAGGACAAAAACGGATTCATGTGGTTTGCGACCTGGGACGGCATCAGCAAATTCGACGGCTACGGTTTCCGCAATTACAAGGTTCAACCAGGCGATACTTACATCATGCGCAGCAATCGGATCGAACGGCTGTTTTTGGACCAGCGAGGGAATATATGGTTCAGTTCGTACGACGGAGAAGCGCATTGCTTCGAAACCGGGACGGAGACCTTCCATGGTATTCAGCCTATTGACGGACTCGGGGAAAGCACGTTCAAACTCCGTGATTGCAAAGTGATGCCTTCTGGCAAGATCTGGCTGCTTTCCGATCAAAGCGGATGCGTTTGCGTTTTTGATGCGAAGTTCAACAGGCAGGCGTACAATAAGAACCTGGGCAATCTGTTCGGCAAAACGGTGAATACCATTTTTGAGGACAAAGCTGGGAACTCTTGGATACTGACCGACAACGGTTTGTGCATCGTACCTCGTCAGGAAACCCAACCCATACCCTATTTCTTTGAAAACCGGTCCGATCGGGAAGCAGAAAAGCAATCTTTTTTTGCAGCGATTGAAAAAAAAGATGAAATTTGGTTTGGCTCAAGCAAAGGACGTATCTGGAAATACCGGAAGTTCGATGGTAAATTCACGTTGTTGCAGCTAAACGTAAATTCCGACGTGATTGATTTCAAAGCGCTTAAATCGGGAGACATTCTACTGACTACCTCCTTAGACGGTTTCTTTATAAATAGCCTTGCTACAGGTCTCACCACGGCATTGATCCCGACCATGGGAAACATTCCGATAGCAGAACCCATTAAAGAAACCTATCTGGATAGGTTTCAGCAGCTTTGGTTCAGCACCTCCAGACTGGGTATTTACAAATTAAACCTGCAAACACATACCATAAAATATTTTTTTGTCAGAACCGAAGACGAAAACACCATTTCCTACCCGCCCAAAAGCATCCTGATTGAAGACAAAAACGGCAGGCTCTGGGTTCAACCCTGGGGAGGCGGCTTTTCACTCTACAATGCTGCGACGGATGAGTTGGAGCCCTTTTACAACAATCCGGCTGCTGCAAACTGGCGATTTTCAAACCTTGCCCATTCAGCGCTCAGTGATCGTCAGGGTACTATGTGGATCAGCACCCGATCTCATGGACTGGAGAAAGTCGTTTTCGAAAAGAATTATTTCCGTACCATGCCTGTCAATCAAATAGTTAACAACATCGAAGAAAGTGAAGTGAGGGCTATTCTGGAAGACAAGGAAGGAAATCTTTGGGTATCGACCAAGGACAAACGACTGAATGTCTACGACAGAAATCGTCGTTTACTGGGTAGATTTTCAATGACAGGCAGCATCAGACCAGAAGCCTTGATGCCGGCATCCGTCTACTCCATGATTCAGGACAGAGAAGGCGTTATATGGATGGGTACCAAAGGGGCAGGAATCATTCGGGTACAAAAAAATGGAAATGTATGGGAAACAACGATTTTTCGAAGGGATCCATCCGACCTGTACAGCTTGAGTGAGGATAAAGTCTACAGCATGTTCCAAGACAAACAAGGTCGCATCTGGGCTGGGACGTACGATGGTGGATTGAACCTGTTGCAAATAGGCAAGGATGGAAAAATCCTGTTCATCAATCATCGGAACAACCTGAAAAATTATCCAAATGAAAGGGCCGGACGTATTCGTTATATTACTGAAGATAAGCGTGGGCACCTTTGTATAGGTACCACCGGTGGTCTGGTCATGTTTTCGCTTCATTTCACAGCCCCGGAAAATATTGTGTATCACTTGAGCAACCGATTGCCTGGGATGAAGGAAAGCCTTAGTAGCAATGATGTTCACGGCATTTGCATCACAAAAAAAGGGGAAATGTACTTGGTCACCTTTGGCGGTGGAATCAACAAAGTCATTAAATACGACGGAAATGGTTTTCCAATCCGGTTTGAATCGTACACCAGTCACAACGGGCTTCCTTCCGACATCACGCTTTCCATCGTTGAAGACGGCAACGGAATGCTTTGGGTCACGACCGAAAACAACCTCACTCGAATGAATCCCCAAACAGGTGTTTTTGAAACGTTTGCAGAAATCAAACGCCTCATGGCCTCTTGCAACTTCTCTGAAGCCGCTAATTACAGGCTGAAATCGGGTGAACTGGTGTTTGGTTATTCGGGTGGCATGCTCCTATTTAATCCCAATAGTATCCGAAACAATACTTTTAAGCCCTATCTGGCACTGACCAACTTCGAACTTTTCAATAAAAAGGTGGCAATTGGTGAACATTCTCCACTTTCCGAAAACATCGACAGGATAAAAAAACTGGTCTTGAACCACAAACAGAATTTTTTCTCCATCGAATATGCTGCTTTGGATTACGATGAACCGGACAATATTGTCTATGCGTATAAACTTGAGGGCTTTGACAACGATTGGCAATTTGCGCAAAAACAACGAAGGGCCAATTACACCAATATCCCAAATGGACATTATGTTTTCCGCGTCAAATCGACCAACAGCGAAGGTGTTTGGGTGGATAATGAACGCCGTTTGCCCATCAGAGTGTTGCCTTCCTTTTGGCAGACTTGGATGGCCTATCTGCTCTACCTGCTTCTGTTCACAGGCCTGGCCGTGCTTTGTGGATACATTCTGCTGACCATCTACCGCTTGCGAGGTGATGTCAGACTCGAGCGTAAGCTTTCGGAGCTGAAACTGCGTTTCTTTACGGATATCTCCCACGAGATTCGGACGCCGCTAACCATGATTTCTGCACCGGTTGAGTACATGATGAACGATGAAAAAACGCCGGAAGAAATCCGTCAGAAACTGACCCTGGTTTCCCACAACACAGCCCGAATGCAACGTTTGGTGAATCAGATTCTTGATTTCCGTAAAATGCAATCCCATCAACTACGGGTGGAAGAAATCGAAATCGGTACAGTTGTGGAAGAATTGTGTTCAGACTTCAGGGAACTGGCCGAAGAACAGCACATCAACTTCCAATTCATCAATCAAGCTCCCGGCTCAACGCTCTGGTTGGACACCGATGCGCTGGAGAAAATCCTGATGAATCTCTTGTCGAACGCTTTCAAATATACGCCTACAGGCAAAAATGTCCGCGTGGTCCTTAAGAAGAACGACAAAAACATTGACCTTCAAGTACAGGACGACGGACCTGGTATCCAAAAAGATAAGCAAAAAAACCTTTTTACGCGCTTCGTTTCCTTTAATGAAGATAAAAGCAAACCAAGCACCGGCATCGGGCTTTCCCTGGTGAAAGAATTGGCCGAACGACATGGGGCAAAGGTTTCTGTAGAGAGCGAAGCCGGTAAAGGCAGTTGCTTCACGGTCAGCTTCCAGATGGGGTTCAGCCATTTCGGAAAAGAAGTGGAAATTGTTTATATGCCTTCCAAACAAAAAGAGACAACGCTGGTCCCTTCCGAAAGTAGTCCAGTCACCAAAAAATCCGCCAAATCTGTAAAAGGCGGCAAGCAGACAGTCTTGATTGTGGAAGACGATACCGATCTGCGGAACTTTCTGAAAGTCATTTTGATGAAAAATTACTTGACACTGGAAGCCACCGATGGACTGATTGGTTTTGAAATGGCTGAACGGGAACATCCGGATTTTATCGTAAGTGACATCATGATGCCTGGCATGGATGGCATCGAATTGCTGAAAAAACTCAAAGAAAACCTGGAAACAAGCCACATACCCATGGTGCTGCTTTCAGCCAAAACAACACTGGAAAGCAGGTTGGAAGGCATGTCTTATGGTGCAGACGATTACATCACCAAACCTTTTAGCGTGCCCTATTTTGAGGCCAGGATAGCCAACCTGCTCAAACAGCGAAAACGCCTGCAGGATATTTACAGTTCAGGCTTGACCTCCGGCATGCAGGAATTTGACCCGAAACCCTTCCTGATTACTTCACAGGATGAGAAACTGATGAGAAGTGTGGTGGAAGCCATCGAAAACAACATGGACAACAGCGATTTCACCGTCGAAGACCTTGGTCAGGCTGTCGGAATGAGTCGTTCTTCCTTTTTCAACAAAGTCAAAGGACTAACCGGACTATCTCCTGTTGAATTCATCCGCGATATCCGCTTGAAACGGGCTGCCCAACTGCTGACCACCGGAGAACTGCTCATCAAGGAAGTGGCTTATATGACAGGTTTCACCGACTCCAGGTATTTCGGGGAATGCTTTAAGAACAAATACGGCATGACACCTGCTGAATTCAAGAAACGGCAATAATTTTGTACCTTTGCAGGGTACCAATCGCACCCATTCATGACCTATACAGTCCAGGCCGGCCGCTCCTTGAAGGGCAACATCCAACTGCCGGCATCCAAGAGCATTAGTAACAGGGCGTTGATTCTCAATGCTATGGCGGGTTCCGCCCATGCGGATTCCCTGCAAAACCTTGCCGATTGCGACGATACGATGGTCATGACCAAGGCGCTGTCGTTTGTCTCCAATAAAATCGACATTGGTGCGGCAGGCACTTCCATGCGCTTTCTGACGGCTTTCTTGGCAGGTCGTGAAGGTGAATGGGAAATAACGGGCAGCGAAAGGATGCAAAACCGCCCCATCCGCCTGTTGGTCGACGCATTAAACCAGCTTGGCGCCGACATTTCCTACTTGGAAAAGGACGGTTTTCCGCCGTTGAAAATACATGGTCGGAAGCTGAAAGGCGGCTCGATCGGCATCGACGGAGGCATCAGCAGCCAATATCTTTCCGCTTTGATGATGGCTGCTCCAGCCATGAAGGAAGGTTTGATGCTCACCATCGAAGGCGAACTGATTTCAAAACCCTATTTCCACATGACGCTCGAAATGATGCGTCTTTGGGGTGTGGAATCTTCCTGGGACAGAACAACAGTCGTAATCAAACCGCAAGCCTACAAACAACGGCCCTTCACGATTGAATCCGACTGGTCGGGCGCATCCTACTGGTACGAAATGCTGAGTCTGGCCGAAGAAGGCGAAGTCTTCCTGAAAGGACTTTTCCGCGACAGTTTGCAAGGCGACGCCAAGGTGGCCGAATGGTTCGAAAATCTGGGCGTTCACACCGAATACGAAGCGGAAGGTGTCCGTTTGACTAAAAAAGAGGTCATGGTGGAACGTTTTGAAGCCGATTTTACCGATCAACCCGATCTGGCGCAGACCTTTGCCATGACCTGTGCACTGAATGTCCTCCCATTCCGCCTGACCGGTCTTCAAAGCCTAAAAATTAAAGAAACGGACCGTTTGAAAGCGCTCGTGGACGAAAGCTCCAAACTGGGCTTCGTCTTTGTAGCCAGCCATGACAGCATCCTCGAATGGACAGGCGAAACCTGCACCATGTATGCAATCCCCATCGAAACCTACGACGACCACCGCATGGCCATGGCTTTTGCTCCGGCTGCGCTGGCGTATGGCATTATCCGGATCAATCACCCCGAAGTGGTCTCCAAATCCTATCCGAATTTCTGGAACGACCTGAAAGACGCACAGTTCCACATCACCGAATAATCGGCATTCAGCACAATAAAATCGCTGAAATTGAGTTACTGAAGGAGTATTTTTGTACCCTGAAAGCCTGGTTTTTTACTTGATGATGATGCGTCTCCGTCTTTTACCCCTGGCATGCCTTGCCTTGCTCCTGTTTTCCGCCTGTTCTACCCAACAGAACACGTGGCTGAGCCGGCATTACCAGGAAATGAACACCAGATTCAACGTCCATTTCAACGGAGAGCAAGCCTATTTGCAAGGTGTGAACCAACTGAATACCGGCTTCAAAGAAGACTTCTCGAAGATGTTGCCCATATATCAGGTCAGCAACCATCTCAGTGCCAAGGGTACTTCTTCAAATATGGACAAGACCATTGAGAAGTGTCAAAAGGCTATCAAGGCCCATTCCATACGGGTCAAACCAAAAAAAAAACCAGGTCCTAAAGCCAGTGTTGAAGCCAAACGGTATTTCAGCCAGGAGGAATTCAACCCATTCATGGACGATGTGTTCATGCTCATGGCCAACGCCCAGTTCACCAAGGCCGATTTTCTGTCCGCTTCAGCCACCTGTTCCTACATCATCCGACATTTCGCCACCGACAAGAAACGATGCGACGAAGCCGGGATTCTTAAGGCCAGAGCCTATACCGAATTGGAATGGTATTACGAAGCCGAAAACCTGCTGAACGACCTCAACAAGGAAAATCTGACGCCTTCTCTGACTGCCGAATTCGCAGCTGCCACAGCCGATTTGCTGATTCGCCGTAAAAAATACGCCGAAGCTATACCTTATTTGGAAATTGCTTCGGGCAAAATACATAACAAAAGGGAAAAGGAACGTTGGAGTTACCTGCTTGGTCAACTTTACCAGGAAACGGACCGTCGGGATAAAGCCTATCAGGAATTTTCAGCCATACCGGCCATGAATCCGCCCTACGAAATGGAGCTTAGTGCCCGAATTCGCCAAAGTGAAGTCTTCCCGGGCACGGATCCCAAGAAGCCGTTGAAAAAACTGATCAGTCTCAGCAAAAGTTCCAAGAATACGGAATATCTCGACCAGGTCTATTATGCCATGGGCAACCTGTACTTCGCAGCAAAAGACACTGTTAAAGCGCTGGAAAGCATGAACCTTTCGCTGCTCAAAGCCGTGAATGCCGGACCACACAAGTTGAAAACGTTGCTGACACTCGGCGATTTCTATTACAGAACCGAAAAGTTCATCGAGGCTGAACCCTGTTATGCCCAAGCCTTACCGCTTCTGCAGAAGGAAGACGAACGATACCCGGAAGCAGAATTGCGCAGCACTATTTTAAAGGAACTGGCACCGCCGCTCAAGGCTGTTTTTCTGGAAGACAGCCTTCAAGCAGTAGCCAAAATGCCTGAAAAAGAGCGGATCGAACTGATAACAGGTTTGATGAAAGCAGCCGAGAAAAAGGCAAAAGAAGCAGCACGACTGAAAGCGGCCCAGGAAACGGCCGCCGCCAATGAAAATGCCAGGGCGGAAAATGCTGGCCCAGACAACACGGTAGATCCCGTCACAGCTGACCTCAGCAACGATAAGAGTTGGTACTTTTACAACCCATCCACAGTGGACAAAGGGATGAAGGACTTCCGTAAGAAATGGGGCAAACGGGCGTTGAACGATGATTGGCGACGGAACCGGAAAACGCCTTTGTTCGAAGGCGTTACAGCCACCCAAAAAACGGATACAGCCTCGGTCATACCCGAATTGAAACTAGCCGGTAAAGAAGCGGTCGCCAAGGATTCCGTAGCTGACTTGACTGAAGGCGCAGAGGATCCGACCAAACTGAATTATTACCTCAAGGACCTGCCTTTCACTGAAGAACAAATGACTAAATCAGGAGAAAAAATTGCCGATGGTCTGTACAAAGCCGGTCTGGCATTTCGCGAACAATTAGAAAGCGACCGATTGGCGCTAAAATCCTTTAGTCGCCTGGAAAATGATTATCCCGAAAATAAGAACCTGGAAAATGCCTGGTACATCATGTACCTCCTTTACAAACAACAAAAACAAGAGGTCCTTGCCGATTCTGCCAGAGCCAAACTTCTAAGGACTTTCCCGAATAGTCCTTGGGCCGCCCGCCTTAAGAACTCGAATTACATTGAGAAATTGATTGAAATGTATCAGGTTCAGGACACGTTGTACGCCAACACCTACGGCGATTATTTGAAACAGCGGACAGACAGTTTGTTCAACCGAGCGCAATATGCCGCCACAAATTATCCGTCAAGTGATTTGATGCCCAAATTCACATTCCTGGAAGCCATGGAATATGCCCGAACTGGTCGACCTGAAGATTTCCACAGCAAGTTGGTTTTAATCCGTGACTCGTTCCCGTCAAGTGAAAACCTTAAGGAACTGGAACCCGTTGTAAAGGGGATGCTCGCCTATTGGGATGCTGGCCGCCGACCCATTCCGTCGGCAGGATATACCAATTTGCTTTCAGCCAACGACGTTCAATTGGTAGATAGTCTGGCCAAACTCGACTCACTGGCCAAAAGCTTTGTTTTCAAACCGGAAGAACCGCATTTCATCCTGATGGTGTACGATTCAGCCAACATCAAGATCAATAGGCTCCAGTTCGATGTCGCACTTTATGATTTCACCAATTTCCTGGTTAGGGATTATGACCTGAGCATAGTGAAAATCGGAAAAATGGATGTACTTTTGGTAAGTGGTTTCGAAAACGCGTTGGATGCCGTACGATACCGTTCCTGGATTCAGTTCCAGGGGCAGAAACCAGAGGAGAAGTACGCTGGCCTGCAACTCATCATCGTTTCCCAATCCAACTTGAAATTGCTGGATGAAGGCGTTTCACCGGAAAAATACGAGCCATTTTTCAACTCAACGTATTCTGATATTAAAATTAATCCCTGATATACCATGGCCAAAGACCGATTGCTCTGGGCGGACGATGAAATTGACCTGCTCATGCCCCATGTCCTGTTTCTCGAAGAAAAAGGCTACGAGGTAGTGACTACGACCAATGGCCAGGACGCGCTTGACCTTTGTCGAGAGCAACCCTTCGACTTGGTTTTCCTGGATGAAAACATGCCAGGCCTCAGCGGTTTGGAAACGCTTTCTGCCATCAAGGAATTTTTGCCGACGCTGCCCATCGTCATGATTACCAAAAGTGAGGAAGAAGACATCATGGACCAAGCCATCGGTAGCAAAATAGCCGATTACCTCATCAAGCCGGTCAATCCACGTCAAATGTTGTTGACCATCAAGAAGAACGTGCACAAGGAAGAAATCATTCACGATGCCACCACCACGTCCTTTCAGCAGAACTTTATGAAACTCAGCATGCAGATTGGCAATTGCCAAACGGACGAAGATTGGGTGGACGTCTATAAAAAAATTGTTTATTGGGAACTGGAGTTGGAAGATGCGAAAACCGGCATGGAAGAAATGCTGAAGCATCAGAAAGCGGAGGCCAACAACCTGTTTTTTAAATTTATCAAAAAAAATTACCTCGATTGGAGCGACCAACCAGACAAGCGCCCGCTCATGAGCCCCGACCTTTTTAAAAATAAGGTTTTCCCCTTGTTGGACGCCGGTGAAAAGGTTTTTTTCATCCTTATCGACAATTTCCGCTTCGACCAGTGGCAAGTGATCAAACGCCTGATGGGTGACCGCTTCACATACGACGAAAACATCTATTTCAGTCTATTGCCTACGGCTACCCAATACGCCAGAAACGCCATTTTCTCAGGGCTTAACCCCTTGCAAATCCAGCAAATGTTTCCCGAGTTCTGGGTGGACGAAGACGAGGAAGAAGGTAAGAATCTGAATGAATCGCCGCTTATTCAAACGCAGTTGGACCGCTTCCGAAAGCGTTACGAATTCACCTATAATAAGATCAACAACAACCAGAACGGCGAAAAAATGATGGCCAAGATCAAAAGCATGCTACAAAGCCCGCTCAACGTCATCGTCTTCAATTTCATCGACATGCTGTCTCACGCACGTACCGAATCCAAGATGATTCGCGAACTGGCCGGTACGGAAGCCGCTTACCGTTCCCTCACCGAATCCTGGTACAAGCATACCGTCATTTCAGAACTCTTCGACTTGCTTGCCACCGAAAACGTCAAAATCATCGTAACCACCGACCACGGCACCATTCACGTGGACAACCCGATCAAAGTGGTGGGCGACCGCAACACCAACACCAACCTGCGTTACAAGGTTGGCAAAAACCTCAACTACGATCCGAAACATGTTTTCGAAATCAAAAATCCTGATCGTCACGGTTTGCCCAGCCCCAACGTTAGCAGCACCTATATTTTTGCCGGCAATAAGGACTTTTTTGCTTACCCGAACAATTACAGCCATTACGCGACTTATTACAAGGATACCTTTCAGCATGGAGGCATCTCGATGGAAGAAATGATGATCCCATTCATCACGATGGAACCAAAGAAAAAATAAACAATGGAATTTCAGATCGACTCCCTCAAGCATCTAAATAAAACCGCCCGCGCTTTTCTTGAAGCAACTAAAGGTCATTCTGTCTTCGCCTTTTACGGCGCCATGGGTGCTGGCAAAACCAGCTTCATCAAAGCCATTTGTGAGGAGCTGGGCGTCGAAGACGTCATCACCAGCCCCACGTTCGCCATTGTAAACGAATACGCCATGCCAGATGGTGAAGCGGTTTTTCACTTCGATTTCTACCGAATCAACAAGTTGGAGGAAGCCTACGACCTGGGTTACGAGGAATACTTCTACAGCGGTCGGTACTGCTTTATCGAATGGCCGGAAAAAATCGAGGCCCTGCTACCTTCAACTTGCACGAAAGTTCATATCGAGGAGCAAATGGACGGAACACGAAATATCTCGATCGGATAAAACGAACGAAGCGGCCCCAATTTGCATGGAGACCGCTTCTTTCATTTTAACGTACCTGCTACTTCTTGACCAGCTTGAGTTCCTTGTCTCCTACTTTGACCATATACAAACCAGGTTTCAGCTTACTGATATCGATAAGCTCTCCGTTGGTAACATCTTGAGAATGTAATTTCACACCAGTCAGTGAATAAATGGTCAGCATTTCTCGGTCCTTTAAACCCGATATGCTGATTTGATCGGTTGCAGGATTTGGATACACCGATAATAGTTCATTAGTCAAGGTTTGCAACTCAACTATAGGATTCACAACAGATATCAAGATATTCGCGTTATTATTTCCACCGGAATTGGAGGAAGTAACGGTATAGTTATAGAGGGAGCTAACTGTTGTTGGAATACCACTGATGGTACCGGTCACATTATTGAACTTCAAACCACTGGGCAGATTAGGACTAATCGAATAATAAGCTGAACCAACTTTTCGGATTCTGTTATTTCCATAATCTGCGACAAAAACAAGACCATCATTGGTAACCGCAACACCGTAGGGATACATAAACTGTGCCAATGTAGATTTACCGTCCACATAGCCGTTGTATCCACTTCTTCCAGCAAAGGTAGTCACGACACCCGTGGAGGTAATTTTACGGATTTTACTGTTACCATATTCAGCAACAAACAGCGTTCCTGTTTTATCCACAGCAATCCCTATCGGATAATAGAAACTGGCCGAAGAACCTGTACCATCACTTTGACCGTAATAACTATTGCCTGCAAGCGTGGAGACATTTCCAGTAGTCGATATCTTACGAATTTTATGATTTCCGTAGTCGGCAACATACACATTCCCCATCGCATCAACAGCAACTCCTGAGGGCTGATTGAAACTGGCATCGTTGACTGTACCGTCCACAGTTCCTTGCAATCCGCTTCCTGCTAAGGTGGATACCATACCCGTTGCCGTTATTTTGCAAATCCTGTTGTTGTTTTTGTCAGCAACATAGACCGTTCCGCTTGTGTCAACAGCAAGACCCATCGGGAAATTAAAGCTGGCGGAGGTTCCTTGACCATTGGCATTTCCAACACTCCCGCTGCCTGCCAACGTACTGACGAGACCATCCTTTGCAATCTTGCGAATTTTATTGTTGTAGGTGTCCGCTACCAATACATTCCCCTGACCATCTACGGCAATACCCCTCGGAGTATAAAAACTGGCGGAAGTTCCAAAACCATCTATAGCACCCATTGAGCCGCTTCCAGCAAACGTGGAAACAATTCCTACTGTCGATATTTTTCGGATTTTATGAGAAGTGGCATCGGCAACAAACAGATTCCCAAGCGAATCTGAAGCAATTCCCGACGGATTTGCAAAACTGGCAATCGAGGTTACACCATCCGTTGAAACACACGTACCGTTGCCCGAAAACGTAGATACAAAACCAAAGGGTAATGGTATGCCTCCATTGTTCACAGGCACTAAAGCAGAGACCTCTTTACCAACGGTAAATGCCTGCGGACTTAGGTATTGAATTCTAGGAGCTTGTTCGGGGGTCGTAAAAGACAACACCTCACCATAACTGGTACCATAGCTATTTGTTGCATAAGCGCGAACAAAATAGGTGTTTCCCGGTGAAAGCATAGTAAGCTCAGCCAGAAAGGAACCAGGGCCTGTTGGTGAAATTCCTTTAAAGAGACTGTCAGTTACAACAGGCATTCCCGTTTTATTCCAACAAACACCATAGGTTGTCGAACTCGGAGAGCCTAAATTCAACAGATTTCCAAAGACTAATGCTTGCATTGCAGTGACGGAATTGACCGAGGTGGTGGAAACCGTTGGCAGTCCCAAAACGGTCAAATTCAAGGATGCGGTGTCTTTTCCACCAAGGTTTGAAGCAATGATGGAATACAACACAGTAGATGCACCTGTCTTTGGTTTGCCACTGATGGTTCCAGTTTCGGTATCCAGATTCAAACCAGCTGGCAACTCAGGAATAACATAAAATTTTCCACTGGATATCTTTCGTATTTTCTGTGAGGATTGATCCGCAATCAATAAGTTTCCCCTTGTATCCAAACAAATACCGGACGGATCATTGAAGGATGCAACAGATGCAATACCATCATTCGAACCCATCACACCAGTTCCTGCAAGCGTTGTAACGACTCCTTCGGGTGTTATTTTGCGTATCTTCTGATTTCTGCGGTCCGCCACATAAAGATTCCCTATAGAATCCACGGTTATACCTGCCGGAGAGTAAAAAGTGGCATTAGCTCCAATTCCGTCGATTGAACCGGAAGTACCGTTTCCTGCTAGGGTCGTAACCACACCATCCGGGGTGATTTTACGAATTTTATTGCCGTCGAATTCCGTCACATACAACGTACCAGATACATCGACAGCGATGCTGTGTGGACCATAAAAACTAGCCGAAGTGCCAATCCCATCCGCAGAACCGTAATTTCCACTTCCGGCCAAGGTCGTAACCATACCAGCTGAAGTGATCTTTCTGATCTTATTTCCATTATAGTCCGCTACGTAAACCGTACCCATGGTGTCCACAGCAACACCTATAGGACCACAAAAACTGGCTGCAGTTCCTATTCCGTCTGTAGAACCGTAATTCCCGCTTCCGGCAAAAGTTGAAACCACTCCGTCTTTAGAAATCTTCCTGATCTTTAAATTATTTGTTTCTGTAACATACACATTTCCTGATAAGTCAACCGCTATCCCATTGGGATTGGAGAAAGTGGCAGAGGCAACCGGACCATTCAAAGAACCTGACAATCCAGTTCCAGCAAGCGTTTTAACTATGCCCTCCGGAGTAATCTGGCGAATCTTGTAGTTATAGATATCCGCCACGTAAATATCCCCGGTTTTAGCTACAGCAACGCTATACGGATTGTTGAATTGGGAATTCAAAGCCGGACCATCTTTAAAACCGTAATTTCCCTGACCTGCTATTGTCGATACAAGGGTGTAGGGCGAGATCGCTCCTCCTCCAATAGTTAATTTTACCGGTTTAATTTCAACTCCTGCAGTATCGGTCTGTTCATTGATTGAATAATCGATTTCTGGTGCTGGACCTGGTGTTGTGAAACTGATGGTGTCGCCATATGTTGTTCCCAATACACTGACTGCGTATGATCTGACAATATACCGGGTGAAGGGTTGCAAACCATTTAGTATTGACGTGAAAACACCCCCTTGAGTAGCAATGCCAAGGTTAGTTTTTAAACTATCCACGGTAGGCATACCGGTTTTGCTCCAGCAAATGCCATACGAGGTAGGGTATGGGAATCCTACGTTGATCATTGTTCCGTTTCCAAGCGCTGATTTCGAAGTAACATTGGTCGCTGGCTGCGTGCTTACAACTGGCGTGTCCAAAATGGACAGGGTAATAGACGTTGTATCTTTTCCGCTGGCATTGACTGTTGTAACGTAATAGTCCTTAATTGGACTACCTTTCAGAGGTCTGCCATATATCACACCGGTGGCAGCATCGAAATTCAACCCTGAGGGCAATGAGGGGAAAATGGTATAATACAATGGAGCAATCTTGCGGATCTTATGATTCTCCGCATCTGCCACATAAATATTCCCAATGGTATCGTATGCCAAATCTGCCGGATAATTGAAACTGGCCACATTGGGTGCACCATCCATCGATGACTCTGCTCCGCTTCCTGCAATTGTTGTAACGACGCCATCTTTCGTCACTTTTCGAACTCGGTTGTTATTGGCATCGGCAACCAGAAAATCACCGTTTGGATCCATAATCAGACCATACGGGAAAAAGAAACCGGCAGCAGATCCAACTCCATCGGAATAACGTCTGTCAACCGTTCCTGCCACCGTCGTAACGACGCCGCTGGATGAAATTTTACGAATCATGTTGTTGTTGACATCGGCAATCCAAAGATTACCCTGATTGTCGGGTTCTACACCAGTAGCCAAATTAAAGCTGGCTTGCAATGCTGCTCCATCCATAGAACCTTCTTGACCACTCCCTGCGACTGTCGTCACTACGCCAGACGGAGATATCTTGCGGATTTTATTGTTGTAGGAATCAGCAACAAAAATATTCCCCGAACTGTCCAATGCGACACTAGTTGGCCAATTGAATGTGGCAGCAGTACCAACACCGTCGGTCGAACCCTGAACTCCACTTCCAGCAATGGTGGTCACGACACCGTTCGACGTTATTTTGCGGATGATATTATTGTAACGGTCTGCAACATAGGCATTTCCATGGGCATCCAAGTCAATTCCGTAAGGCCAGTTGAAACTGGCATTGGTTCCAACGCCATCGGCAGATCCTGAAACTCCACTGCCTGCCAATGTGGTCACTTTTCCAGTGGGTGAGATCTTTCGAATCTTGTTATTGTGTCTGTCAACGACATAAACGTATCCGGCACTATCAACAGCTACACCCATCGGATAATTAAAACCTGCTTCCACACCTATCCCGTCTATGGGAGCAGTATTGCCACTGCCTGCAAAAGTCGAAACCAAATAGCCATTTCTGCTGATAGATCCGCCTGTATTGACTGGCTTAATCGGTGAAATTTCAACTCCAGCAGTCAAGGTCTCGGGAATCTGATACGCAACATCCGGTTTCTTCCACAGTGTCGTGAAACTGATCACATCCCCGTAACTGGTGCCATATTTGTTGGTGGCAAAAGCTCGAGCAAAATAGGTTGTGTTCGGCATCAAGTTGTTTATAGTGACACTGAAAGTTCCTGCAACTAGAGCGGTATCCATCTGCAAAATACTATCGGCCAAGGTGGGATTGCCCGTTTGGTTCCAACATATCCCAAAGGCATTCGGATTGGGAACTCCGAGGTTCATAAGGTTTCCGTTACACGTGGCAGTAGTCTTTGTAAGCATGGTGACATCTACGGTGATAACTGTTGGTTTTCCTTGAATTTTGAAAGATAGAATGGTCGTGTCTAGTCCTGATTCATTTCTCGCAATAACCTGATAAGTGGTCATTGACTGCCCCGTCAAAGGAATTCCACTGATCGTGCCCATTTTCGTATCGAAATTCATTCCTGCAGGTAAAGCGGGATTGATGCTGTAGGCGTAGAAAGACATTTTTCGGATTTTGTGGTTGTATCGATCAGCTATGACCAAATCACGCTTCAAATCGAATGTCAAGGCAAATGGAAAATTAAATCGGGCAGTTTCTAAACTTCCGTCCATTGAACCGGAAGTTTCATCACCAGAGAGTGTACTGACAACACCGTCAGCGGTTATTTTACGAATTTTGTTGTTTTTGCTGTCGGCGACAATCAGATTTCCGGCACCATCAAGCAAAACGCAGGAAGGGTAATTAAAAGTTGCAACTGAACCTGCTCCATCGGCAGAACCCGAGACTCCGGTTCCTGCAATCGTAGTTACGAAACCCGAAGCAGTTACTTTGCGAATCTTGCACCCGTATTGATCAGCCACATAGAGCGTTCCAGCGGCATCTATCGCAATACTGCAGGGATAATCGAAACCTGCATTGGAGCCGGAACCATCCACTGAACCTTGTATACCGCTGCCAGCCAAGGTGGATACCATTCCGGAGGGACTGATCTTCCGAATCTTATGGCCCCAGAATTCAGCCACATACAAGTTGCCGGCAGTATCCAGCGCAAGACCTTCCGGACGGCGGAAACTTGCAGTAGCGGCAGGACCATCATCAGACTCTTCCCAACCATCTCCGGCATAGGTCGAAACCAGTCCAGTCTTGGTTATCTTACGAATACTAAAGTTCAGTTGATCTGAAATGTATAAATTCTCGTCAGCATCAATAACCACGGCTCCAGGATAATAGAAGCTCGCCGCTGTGCCCTGACCGTTGGTAAAACCGATGGAACCAGACCCAGCAAAAGTACTGACAACGCCTTCAGGAGTGATTTTCCGTATGACATGGTTGTATTTATCAGTTACAAACAGGTTTCCGCTTTTGTCGTACGCCAAACCGGTTGGAAAATAAAAACTGGCTATAGAGGTCGTTCCATTTACAAAGCCAGACATCGTATTTCCGGCAATTGTTGAGACCATCCCACTGTTGGCAGTTACCGTTCCGCCACTGTTGACGGGGGATAAAGGGATAATGGCAGTTCCGGCGGTAAAAACCGTTGGATATGCGTAACTGATCTCAGGTTTCTGAGCTTGTATTATACAGGAAATTAAGAATATACAAACTGTCAGGATAGTATTTTTCATAAATATTCTAATTAAACACGGAATCAAAACGTGAATTTAATATAAATACTTCATACAATATACATTACTTCTATAAAAATGAAGAGGCTGCCTCAAAATAAATCAAGGTAGCCTCTTTTAACTTTTATGCAGGTATAAAATCAGAGCAACGCTTCGATTTTCTGTACCATAACACTTTTTTGAGTAGCACCAACCTGTTTGTCAACTTGCACACCGTCCTTGAAAAACAGAATGGTCGGTATGTTGCGGATACCATATCGGGTGGTGACGTCGTTGTTTTCATCTACATCAAGTTTACCGATGGTCACTTTACCTTCGTATTCGTGAGAAAGGTCTTCTACGATGGGGCCGACCATTTTGCAAGGACCACACCATTCTGCCCAAAAGTCCACCACAAGAGGTTTTCCGGATTTCAATAGTTCGTCAAAATTCGAATCTGTAATTACTAAAGCCATAGTATAATACGTTTATTGTTCGTTTATTCTAAACAGTCGTTTCTCATGACTCGGCATAGCCAATGTAAACATTGTCTCTGCGCTCGCTACTCGAAACGTTGAATTCTTTGATTAGTACGACAAAGGTACAAAAAACAAAGACCTTTTTGAAATAGGTGTTAATTTATTTTCAGGTCGACCGAATCCATTTCCTCCAGATAACGGATAAGTTCCTTATTCGGATGCACCTGATACGATCTTGAAAAAAGATCGAGCCGTAGTGGCGGATCCACGTCGTAATCTGTCACAGTGACAGATAGCGTAGCTTTACCCGGATGGTTTCGGACTTCATCGAATAAATCTTCCACAAACGTTTTGCTCAGTACCGATAATGGAATGGACAAATTGATTTTTTCTATGGCTGTATCCATGACATCAGACAAGAGCGATATATGGTTTACCTTCAGTTCAAATTCATCCGGTCTCCAGTTTTTCGGCCCGTACCTGGCCTTGATCATCAAGAACATGGACGGACGCAGATATTTTCCGAAATCCACGTATTCCTTAGGCCAAAATGGGATTTCAGCCGCTCCGGAATAATCTTCGATGGTGACGAAGGCAAATTGTTCGTTCTTCTTGTTCATCCGTTCGCGAATATCGGTGACGATGCCTCCGAAAACCAACTCTTTGTTGGCTACCAGATTGCCCTGTTTGATGTCATCCATGGTAGTATTGCACACATAATTGATGAGCACGGAAAAACCATCCAGGGGATGAGAAGAAAGGTACATGCCCACCAACTCTTTTTCCTTGTTGAGCCTCATCAAGTCGGGCCAAGGTGCTACCTTGGGTGGCTCGGGCTTAGCGACCATCACCGTATTGTCTCCGCCAAAAAGCGAATTACTGATGGACGCTTTATCCATCTGAACTTTGATGCCCCAACGCATCAAAATATCCAGGAAAGGTTCGCCTTTTCCGTTTTCGAATACGAACTGCTCCCGCGAAAGCTGCCCGAATGCGTCGAAACTTCCGGCTAAAGCCATCGATTCCACGCTTTTCTTGTTGCAAGTGTTCAAGTTCACACGTTCGAGGAAATCATACAGATCGGTGAAAGGACCGTTTTTGGACCGTTCATCAAGAATGGCCCTTACCGCACTTTCCCCGACGCCTTTGATGGCTCCCAAACCGAAACGGATGTTTCCTTCCTTGTTAACGGTGAACTTCATGTTCGACTCGTTCACATCAGGCCCCATGACCAACATATTCATGGACTTGCAGGCATCCATGAACTTGGTGATGTCTGTGATGTTGTTGATGCTGCGCGAAAGCACGGCAGCCATGTATTCAGCCGGGTAATTCGCTTTGAGCCAAGCTGTTTGATAGGCAACCAAGGAATAGCACGTGGCATGTGATTTGTTAAAGGCGTAGGAAGCGAATTTTTCCCAGTCGGCCCAAATTTTTTCCAACACTTTGGGTTCGTGGCCGTTGCTTTTTCCGCCGGCTATGAATTTGGGTTTCAGCGCATTCAGTTTCTCTATGATTTTCTTTCCCATCGCTTTGCGGAGTTCATCCGACTCACCACGCGAAAAGTTGGCAAGTAAGCGTGAAAGTAACATCACCTGTTCCTGGTACACCGTTATGCCGTAAGTATCCTTCAGGTAGCGTTCCATCACGGGGATATCGTATTCGATTTCCTCTCGTCCATGTTTACGGGCGATGAAGGAAGGTATATAATCCATCGGGCCTGGGCGATACAGCGCATTCATGGCGATAAGGTCCTCGAACTTGGTCGGTTCCAGTTCACGCAGGTACTTCTGCATGCCAGTTGATTCGAACTGGAATGTACCAACCGTATTCCCGGAAGAATACAATTCGTAGGTCTTTGAATCCTCAAGTGAAATGGTATCGATGTCGATAAGAATGCCTTTCGATAGGCGTATATTTTCAATGGCATCCTTGATGATGGAGAGGGTCTTGAGCCCCAAAAAGTCCATCTTGATCATTCCTGTTTCTTCGATGACAGAACCTTCATATTGGGTCACCAGTAGTTTTTCCCCGGTTTCCTTGTCGTCTGCGGTGCTCACTGGTACCCAGTCCGAGATATCGTCCCGGCCGATAATCACACCGCAGGCATGCACGCCGATGTTGCGTACATTGCCTTCCAGCAACTGGGCATACTTCATGGTATCCCGCAGGTTTTGATTGGTGGATTCGGCAGCGGCTTTAAGTTCAGGCACGAAGGCGATGGCATTTTTCAGGTTCACCTTTTTGACATCGGGAATTTTATCCGGAATCAATTTGGCCAGCCGTTCGGACTCTGCCAGCGGAAGTCGTTGCACACGGGCTACGTCTTTGATGGCCGATTTGGCAGCCATGGTGCCGTAGGTGATGATGTGCGCCACTTTGTCTTTGCCGTAGCGATCCTCCACCCAGCGCAGCACCTGGCCACGGCCGTCGTCGTCGAAGTCGATGTCGATATCGGGCATGGAGATGCGGTCTGGATTCAAAAAACGTTCGAACAGCAAATCGTATTTGATAGGGTCAACCTGTGTAATCCCCAGACAATATGCCACGGCTGAACCGGCCGCCGAGCCACGTCCGGGTCCAACGGAAACACCCATGTCGCGGGCAGCTGTCGTAAAATCTTGAACAATAAGAAAATACCCAGGATAACCCATGTGTTGGATCACCCCCAGTTCAAAATCAATCCGCTCCCGAATTTCATCCGTCATTTCCGGATAAACCCGTTCAGCACCTTTATATGTCAGAAATTTGAGGTAATCATCATCGCTGTCGTAACCTTCGGGCCTGGGAAAATTCGGCATGATGGCATCGTGATTGATGGAATAATATTCCACCTTCTCCGCGATTTCGAGTGAATTGGTCAATGCTTCAGGAATATCGCCGAACACGTCGTTCATTTCCTCCTGAGTCTTGAAAAACTCTTGTTTGGTATAGGCCATGTTGCTGGGATCGTTCAGTTCCCGTCCTGTATTGAGGCATACCAACCGGTGATGCGCTTCCGAATGTTCTTCCTCGACAAAGTGCACGTCGTTGGTGGCCACCAGTTTGATGCCGTATTTCCGGGCAAATTCCACCAAATGGACATTCACTTCCACCTGTTTGGGATACGTATCCTGTGAAGCATTGGGAACAGTCGGTTTGTGGCGCTGCAATTCCAGGTAAAAGTCTCCCCCGAAAACCCGCTGATAAAACTGAACGGACTTTTCGGCCTCCTCCAACCTGCCGTCTCCTATAAACCTTGGCACTTCTCCACCCAGACATGCCGACAGCGCAATGATGCCTTCGTGGTATTTTTCCAGTTGCTCATGATCGGTTCTCGGCACATAATAATACCCTTCGGTCCAGGCCTTGGACACTATCTTCATCAGATTCTTGTACCCCTGATAATTTTTGGCCAGCAGTATCAAATGCCATCCGCGGGCGTCATCCTTGACTTCCTTGCGCTGATTGTGCTGCCCATTCCTGGCTACATAAACTTCACACCCAATGATGGGTTTGATCATGTCTTCTTCTGCCCTATCCTTGTTTTTCTTGGAGATGTAATTGAAGAACTCTTTGATTCCGAACATGCAGCCGTGATCGGTCAAGGCTATAGCTTTCATGCCGTCACCGTGCGCTTTGTCCACCAAACCTGCAATCGAGGCCTGCCCGTCAAGGATGGAATACTGGGAATGGACGTGCAAATGGACGAATGGATTCATATCCAAAGATACCTCGATTTCGGTTACGAGGCAAGAGGAGAAATCAAAACTTATCAACAGGTCTCCAAAAATATAAATTTGGACGTATCCCGATTATGAAGTACTTTTGCAGCGTTAACACCGTAAAAAAACAGGAATGAAAAGAACGCTGGGAATGACCATACATAAGGAAGGTCGCAAGATTCTTCTGGGGTTGTTCTTTATTCTCGTCCTGCTCAATGGCATCGTCTGGATTCTGTTCGGACATCTTTTCTTCATGCCGTTTTTTGTTGTTACTACCATTTTATTTTTATTCATCACCAACTTTTTTAGAAGTCCACGTCGCGTAAGCAAAGCAGGCCCGCTGGATATTGTGGCACCTGCCGACGGCAAAGTGGTCGTTATTGAAAAAACCTTTGAGGGCGGTCTTCTAAACGAAGAGCGCATTCAGCTATCCATCTTCATGTCAATTTTCAACGTGCATGCAAACTGGTATCCTTTTGAAGGCAGGGTCTTGCATTACAGCCACCAGAACGGCAATTTCATGGCCGCATACCTGCCCAAATCCAGCATAGAAAATGAACGTTCCACGGTGCTGCTCGAATCAACCCGATCCGGCAAGACCGTCCTGATCCGTCAGGTGGCAGGCGCATTGGCGCGTCGCATCGTCACCTACGCCTACACCAATAAAAAGGCTTACCTCAACGAACACCTCGGCTTCATCAAATTCGGCTCCCGCGTGGATGTCTATTTGCCGTTGGAAGATGTGGAAATACTGGTGAAGCCCGGCGATAAAACTACCGGTAACAAAACCATCATAGCTCGTTGGAAAGAGAAACCGGCGGCTGAATAATACCAAATCCAATGTTACGCAAGCACATTCCCAACGCGATTACCTGTTTAAATCTGTTATCAGGATGCATTGCCATCGTCTATGCTTTTCAGGAAGCATACCTCACCGCGGCGCTGTTCATCGCCCTTGCAGCCGTATTCGATTTTCTGGACGGTTTCGCCGCCCGCTTGCTGAAAGCCTATTCAGCCATGGGCAAGGAACTCGACTCCTTGGCAGACGTCGTGAGTTTCGGTGTTGCCCCCGGTGTAATGGCTTACAGTTTCATTGCTTCCCAGGCCATGAATATGGGCAGCCCCACCTGGATTGCCTGGTTCGGATTCTTGATTCCCGTTTTTTCAGCCCTTCGCCTGGCCAAGTTCAACTTGGATGAACGCCAGACCAGCACATTCCTGGGATTGCCAACGCCTGCCAATGCCTTGTTCTGGGCATTCGGTATCGGTAGTTCCTTCAATTTTTTTCTAAACTACAACTTCGACCCAATTATTCTAGTGATCGGAATCCTGATATTCTCAGCCTTACTGGTGCTTGAAATCCCTATGTTTTCCATGAAATTCAAGAACTTCCACTGGAAAGGCAACCGTCTGCGCTACTACTTCCTGATGGGCAGCGTCATCCTGCTCGTTTTGCTGAACATAAACGGTATATCGGCTTGCATTGTTTGGTATATCTTACTCTCTGTCCTCAATTTTGGATTTATTAAAAAAAGGAGAATAAAAGTAATTTAGATGAAATTCATATTTGGTTTACTATTTATTATTATTATCTTTCGCCTCGTTTTCTCGATGACTACCCGTTTCCTGATTAACAAAATCAGGAAATCAGCCAATGCCGAAGACGCTCACACCGACAATTCCTCCTCCAATCCAGCGAAAAAGAAAAAGATTTCGAAGGACAAAGGGGATTATGTCGATTATGAAGAAATTGAATAAATTCACAAGCATGTCTAAGAAAACGCCGCTTTTTCTTTTCCTTGTTTTCCTCCTACAATCCGTTTCTGCAGCCAATCTGACCATCAGCGGCTTTCTATCGGATCAATCAACAGGAGAAACGCTGCTGAACGGTTCCGTCTACGACTTCAGGTCGGGCAAGGGCGGCGTCAGCAATGCGTATGGATTTTATTCATTGTCCTTGCCTGCCGGTGAAGTGGAAATACGCTGCTCGTATGTTGGGTACACCACTCAAAATTTCCGGTTTCGCCTCTCGAAAGACACGACCATGAACATCAAGCTGCAACCAGCCACCGAACTCAGTTCGGTTACTGTATACGGAGGCTCCAGCCGCAAGGAATTCGGCGTACTTGGAGCGCAAATGGGAGCCATTGAAGTCCCCATTTCGCAAATCAAGTCCATTCCGGCTCTGTTCGGTGAAACGGATGTCCTGAAGGCTTTGCAACTGCTGCCCGGCGTTCAGGGTGGCACCGAAGGTTCGGCGGGATTGTATGTCCGCGGTGGCGGACCAGATGAAAATCTTTTGCTGTTGGATGGTGTTCCGGTTTACAACGTCAACCACATGGGTGGATTCTTTTCCGTTTTCAATGCAGATGCCCTAAAAAGTGTCACCCTTTACAAAGGGAATTTCCCCGCACGGTTTTCCAGCCGCCTTTCCTCTGTGATTGATATTCGAATGAATGACGGGAACGCAAAAGAAGTACATGGGAATTACAGCGTAGGCCTCATCACTTCAAAATTCAATTTGGAGGGCCCGCTCATCAAGGACAAGACGACTTTCAACATTTCCTACCGCCGCACCTACGGAGACCTCATCATCAAACCAGTCCTCTGGTATGTTGGTAAAAAGGAAAATAACGGCAACAGCTATTCTGCAGGCTATTATTTCTATGATCTGAATGCGAAGATCACGCATAAGATTTCCGATACCGACAAGCTTTACCTGAGTCTGTATTCTGGTGATGACGCCATCAACATGGGCATCCGTAACAACTATTCATCAGGTGGGGAAAAGAGCTACAACGTCATGTCCATGGACTGGAAATGGGGGAACCTGATTTCAGCCTTCCGATGGAACCACATCATCAACAGCAAGTTGTTTATGAATACGACGGCCTCCTACACCCGCTACCGTTTCGATATGAAAATCGGGGATGAAAACAAATCCATGCCTACTGGTGAAACGGCGTATGTCGGTACACAAATGGAAATCGGCTACTTATCCGGAATCAGTGACTATGCATTGCGTACAGATTTCGACTATACACCTTTGCCCGGTCATGACGTCAAATTCGGAGTCAGTTACATGAATCATACGTTCAGACCTGGGGTTTCCGTCTTCAACTTCTCTGTGACTCAAGGAACCACCGCATCACTCGATACCACGCTCGGAGATAAAAACGTTCGTGGACATGAGGTGAATGTCTACGCGGAAGACAACCTGAGCGTAGGCTCCTTCCTAAAAGCCAATGTTGGAATGAATTATTCCATGTTTCAGGTGCAGGGTCAATACTATCACTCCATAGAACCCAGGCTCAGCATGCGCTTGCTTATTAGTGACAAAATGTCTTTCAAAGCAGGATATGCGTCGATGAGCCAGTACATCCACTTGTTGTCGAATAGCAACCTGAGCTTGCCTACCGATTTATGGGTGCCGGTCACCAAACGAATACAGCCAATGGATTCCAAGCAGTATTCAGTCGGTTTGTTCTACAACCTGAATGACGTACTTGATCTGTCTATCGAAAGCTATTTCAAAAACATGGACAACCTGATCGAATATAAGGACGGGGCAGGTTTCATGGGTTCCTCCACCGGTTGGGAAGACAAAGTGAATATGGGACGTGGTTGGTCGTATGGTGTAGAATTTTTGGCACAAAAGACCGTCGGAAAGACGACAGGTTGGCTGGCTTATACCTGGTCCAAGTCCGAACGCAAATTTGACAAACCCGGACAGGAAATAAACTTCGGGAAAGTGTTTCCTGCCAAATACGACCGTCGACACAACATCAGCTTTACGATGAACCACAAGTTCAGTGAACGGTTTGACCTATCGGGTACTTGGGTATATTACTCCGGGAACAGTGGAACCTTAGCCCTTCAACAATATAAGTCTGTTGAAATCCCCGATTTGGACTGGCAGAATTACACTACAACCGAGTATGTGAGTGAGCGAAACAATTATCGATTGCCTGCCTACCACCGCATGGACATCGGCTTCAACTGGCACAAGAAGAAAAAACATGGCATCAGGACCTGGAACATCAGCTTGTACAATGCGTATAACCAGAAGAATCCGTTCATCGTTCGCCAGTCTTACAGCAACGATTTAGTGTTCAATCCAGCAACTAATACGTATGATTCGCGAAAAATCTTTGTCAAGACCTCCATTTTCCCCATCATTCCATCCATTAGTTACAGCTATAAATTCTGAGCCATGAAATACATCAGCACACTATTTTACTTTGTGATGCTCAACATTTTGCTATCCTGCGAAACAGAAATTCCGTTCAATGGCACGGAAACAAAGCCTGTTTTGGTCGTCAATTGTATGGCCTGTACGGACTCTATCATCCAAGCTACGGTTTCAGCCAGTCGTTTCTTTCTATCCAACGAATATGAATTTCCTGCAGTGACCGATGCGACCGTCGCATTGTATGTGAACGGAATCTTTACGGAAAATCTGATACACACTGGATTGGGTGTTTATCGAAGCAATTTTATTCCTGCCGAAGGCGATGTTGTCCGGCTGAACGTTTCAGCGACTGGGTTCGAACCTGTTTGGGCTGAGGAGGCTTTCCCAATTGCAGTAACTGACTTTCAAATAGACTCAACAATCACTAAGACAGATACGATGCCGTTGGTGAATGGGAATTATTATGGAGGAAGTGGTGGCGACTATGGGAATCCCACCTGGGACACTATCGGCACAACCTTTTCCTACATCCATGAGTACAAAGTTCGGTTTTCAAACCCAGGAGGAGTGCCTAATTATTACCGATTGGTGGTCCATCAGCAAACTCTTGCCAACGGATACCCACTCGTAAACTCGTATCTGAATAATTTTGACGACCTAGTTTTCGGCACTAAAACGAACAACCTCGAAGGTATTTTCACGGAATCAAAGATGGATCGATATAATGTGTTTTCGGACGAACTGATTGATGGAAAAACGCATACGATTACTTTTGCATATGTTCAGGCATTCAATACAATTAGTGACAGTTCGTATCAATCATGGACAGTGGGTGACGAAAGAAGTGTTACCATCGACCTTCAGGCCATCAGCAAAAGCTATTACTTATATCTGGTATCACTCAAGGCATTGGAAAGTTCCGATCCGTTCATGTCGGAACCGGTTCAAATCTATACGAATATCAACGGAGGATTGGGCATTATGGGTGCAAGAACGAACAAGCAACGCAAATTTGTCTTACCGGAGTGATTGGAAGAAGCGGGTCATCAGGTTGGAGCATTCTGCTTCCAACACGCCTTTGACGACAACCGTTTTTGGATGAAGCGCCTGCGGAGCGAATACTGAATAGCCTCGTTTGGGATCGGAGGCGCCATAGACCAAGGTCGAAACCTGTGCCCAACCAAGCGCACCGGCACACATGACACAGGGTTCCACCGTTACATAAAACGTACAGTTTTGAAGGTACTTGCCGCCCAGGGTTGAAGCGGCGGCAGTGATGGCCTGCATTTCCGCATGGGCGGTCACGTCGTTGAGGGTTTCAGTAAGATTGTGTCCTCTGGCGATGATACGGTCTTTGCAAACCACCACGACACCGACGGGAATTTCACCAGTGTCGAAAGCCAAGCGGGCTTCCTGTAAAGCCATTTGCATAAACCGTTCGTGAATGTCCATGAGATTAGCGCATTTCCTTTTCCCCGAAAAGCGTGGGGTAATCATCGACCATTCGGGTCAGCATACTTTTCATAACTGCTTCCCGGATAAAACGAGACCGATTGGAGATTTTATATTGAGCACAGTATTTTTCGAGCGTCTTGAACTCAGGGTCGTTTAATGCAATAGTAACCAGATGGTCCCGAACTAGCGGTTTTTTCTTGGTGGTGACTGGGGTTATCCAGTCCGGCGACGCCTCTTTCTTCATACTTTGGAAAATTTGTGTACAAAAATAAGAACATTTCTTTCACATACAACATGGCTGAACATAACAAACTGGGTATTGAGGGCGAAAAGATGGCTGAGAACTACCTTCAAGCCAAAGGGCATCGCATTCTGGAACGAAATTGGCATTCTACCCATAAAGAACTTGATTTAATAACGGAAGTGGACGGCTGGTTGGTCATCGTAGAAGTGAAAACACGGACCGGAAGGACCTGGGAACCACCTGAAAATGCGGTGACTCCCACAAAAATCAAACGCATCGCACAGGCAGCACACCATTATGTCCGATTGCATCGTATTGATGCTCAGGTTCGTTTCGATATTATATCCGTAGTCTTTGAACAGGGTGTTTGGGCCATCGATCATTTTGAAGATGCATTTTTGTCGCCTCATAAATAAACCTTATATTTGCATGAATTTTACCGAAAACTATGACCGAACTTCTTTTAGTGGATACTACTCCATCCACCAATCAATACTTGCTGAACGAACTGCAAACAGCCGATATTGAATCGGGTGTTGCCGTTGTCACATTCAACCAGTCAAAAGGTCGTGGTCAAAAAGGTAATAAATGGCTGTCCGAAGCTGAAAAGAACATTTCCTACAGCCTGGTCATCAAACCCGACTTCATTCCGGCCAGAAACCAATTCCTGCTATCCGAATTCGTTTCCCTCGCAGTCAAAGCCTTACTGGACGAATATACGAAGGACATCACCATCAAGTGGCCAAACGACATCTATTACAAAAACGCCAAGATTGGTGGCATACTCATTGAAAACAAGCTGGAGGGAAGCCTCATCGCACACTCAGTCATCGGAATCGGCCTGAACATAAACCAAACCAATTTCCCGGATGAACTACTCAATCCGGTTTCTCTGAGCCAAATAACCGGTAAGCAATACAATTTGAAGGAACTGGCAGAAAAACTCCACCGCCGACTGATCACAGCGTTTGAACACCTGAATACGGACAATGAATCAGACATACGGAAATATTATCTAAACAGCTTGTACCGCCGCGACGGTTATCATCTTTACAAGGACAATAAGGGAGAATTCAAGGCCCGCATCCTGGACATCAACGCCCATGGGCATCTGATCCTGGAGCCTGAAGAAGGCGCTGTCAGGGAATACGACTTAAAGGAAGTAACATTCGTATAAGCCAAGACTTTTTGACACCAGGAGTAAAGATACCTATCCGCTCCTTGAAATCGGCAATCTGACCGGCCAGTTCATCCAGATGATCGTTTCTTTGAATGAGATACGCCTGAATCAGAAGGGTTTCAGCCTTCGAATAATACGAAGCATAAATGCTTTTCAAATCCATATTAAACTGAGCGACCTGCATTCGGGTAGGACTTTCGTGCACCATATAAGCCGTTTCAATACTGTCCAGCACCATTTGTCCGATCAGGAAGTGGTAATTGCACAGAAACACCAACGCATCGTAATTCTTGCTATCCAGCAGCAGCACCTTTTCAAAACAAGCTACTGCCTTATCTGTTTTATTCTGATCCAACAGGGCTTTTCCCTGCTGCAACAAGGCAGGAACATTCTGAGCGAAAGCAACAAAACAGCCGCTCGGCAACAGTGCAATGATCAATACAAACGTTTTCAGGTTCATGAGTTGGGCATCCTTTACTTCAACAAAAATAGCTCAAAAAAACAAAAAGAAATCATTGCCTCGACAATTGAAGCAAAAAATAGTATTTTTGCATCAGAATCAACCAAACCAAGCCTATGATACCTTACAAACGAGTGCTACTCAAGCTAAGCGGCGAATCCCTGATGGGTGAAAAACAATACGGCATCGACGAAAAACGCCTCAGCCAGTATGCCAGCCAAATCAAGGAAGCCCAGGAACTCGGAGTTGAAATCGGCATTGTCATCGGTGGAGGAAACATCTTCCGTGGTTTGAGCGGCGCCTCCAAAGGGTTCGACCGGGTGAAAGGCGACCAAATGGGCATGCTGGCCACCTGCATCAACGGTTTGGCGCTCTGCTCCGCCCTCACCGCCATTGGCGTGAAAGCACGTATGCTCACAGCCATCCGCATGGAACCCATTGGCGAATTCTTCAGCAAAGACAAGGCGCTGGAAACGCTTGAAAGAGGAGAAGTAGTCCTTTTTTCAGGTGGCACTGGCTGTCCCTTTTTCACGACAGATACCGGTTCTTCCCTGCGAGGCATCGAAATCGAAGCTGACGCCATGCTCAAAGGCACCCGCGTAGACGGCATCTACACCGCCGACCCAGAAAAAGACACCACCGCCACCAAATTTGACGAAATCACCTACGACGAAATCTACCGTCTGGACCTCAAGGTGATGGACCTCACCGCCACTGCCATGTGCAAGGAAAACAACCTTCCCATCGTCGTGTTCAACATGGACACCCCAGGAAACCTGCTCAAAGTGTTGAAAGGCGAAAAAATCGGAACGTACGTACACAATTAAAATAGACCGACAATGAACGAAGATTTGCAATTGTACCTCGACATGGCTGAAGACGCGATGAAGCACGCCGCCAACCACCTGGAAGAATCCCTCGTGCATATTCGCGCCGGCAAGGCCAACGTTCGAATCCTTGACGCCATCCGTGTGCCCTACTATGGCGGGCTGGTACCCCTCCAGAACATAGCCACCGTAAGTACCCCGGATGCCAAGACCATTGTCATCCAAGCTTGGGAGAAAAACATGATCAAGGAGATCGAAAAGGCCATTATGAACTCTGACGTGGGTATCACACCCGACAACAACGGCGAACTGATTCGCCTCGGCATCCCTGCACTAACCGAAGACCGTCGTAAATCCCTGGCCAAGCAAGTGCACGGCGAAGGAGAAGATGCCCGTATCAGTATCCGCAACGCGCGTCGTGAATGCATTGATGAAATCAAGAAACTCGTCAAAAATGGACTTTCCGAAGACCTCGGCAAAGATTCCGAAGCCGATGTGCAGAAAGTGCACGACCGATATATGAAACGTATCGATGAAATCGTTGCCGCGAAAGAAAAGGAAATCATGACCGTGTGAAAGGTCTCGTCATCAAAAATACGGGAAGCAGTTACCTTGTCAAAACGGACGAGGGCCTGGCTGTGGAATGTATCATCAAAGGCAATTTCCGCATCAAAGGTTTGCGTAGTACAAATCCGGTGGCTGTGGGCGACCGGGTCATACTTGGCGAGCAAACGGGTGAGACTGTTTACATAACCCAAATCGAGGATCGCAAAAATTACATCGTCCGCAAGCCCACCAATCTTTCCAAGCAGCTGCACATCCTGGCGGCAAATATTGACCTGGCGTTATTGATTGTCACCATCAAGTCGCCGACAACGAACACCACCTTCATCGACCGCTTCCTCGCAACGGCAGAAGCGTACCGCATTCCAGCCCAATTGCTCATCAACAAGGTTGACCTGTACGATGCCGAAGATTTGGAATATATGGAAGCACTCATTCAGCTTTATACTTCCATCGGCTACCCCTGCACCGTCATTTCAGCCAAAAAAGACATCGGGATTGATCAGCTGAGCAGCCTGATGCAAGGCAAGATAAGCCTGCTGTCGGGCAATTCCGGGGTAGGAAAATCCACCCTGATCAACGCCATCGACCCGCTGCACAACGCACGTACCGGTGACATTTCCGAGTCGCACCACAAAGGCATGCACACGACCACGTTTTCTGAAATGTTTGAATTGGTAAACGGCGGCTACCTCATAGATACACCAGGCATTAAAGGGTTCGGTACCATCGATATGAAACCGGAGGAAGTCGGCCATTATTTCAAAGAAATCTTTACTACTTCCGATGAATGCCGCTTCAACAACTGCACGCACACCCATGAACCTGGCTGTGCGGTGCTGGAAGCCGTCAAGGAGCACCGAATCAGCGAATCACGCTACACGAGTTACCTGAGTATCCTCAACGATGAGGAAGATGGCAAATACAGGGAAAAATTCTGATTACTTCGTTAAGACCGGCCAACCCTGTGCGTCCCATTCGATAACACGGACAATCAGTTTGGATGCACCGTTTTCGGCTTTGGAATATCCGTGCGCTATGAGGTAATCGGTGTTGTCGAAGGTATAAACGGCACAATGGCCGGCCGCCGCGAATTGTTCGTCCCCTTTCAGAACGACGGTTCCACCGCCGGTTTCCAACGATTTACCATCCATGTCCAGATAGGGGCCTGTCACCTTTTTGGAACGCCCAACCACCACATTGTAGTCGCTTTTCAAACCACGACAACAGAAATCGTAGGATGGAAAAAGATAATAATATTTCCCGTGCCTGAAGATGAACGGCGCCTCCACCGCTCCGTTTCCAGGGTCTGCATCGAGTAAGGCAGCGTCGCGGGGACGACTACAGAGGATCTTGAAGTCCTCAGGCTGTTCCAGTCCGGACAAGTCCTTTTTAAGTTTCACCAACTGTATGCCCCCCCAGAACGAACCGAAATCCATCCAAGGTGTACCCTTCTCATCCACGATGATATTGGGGTCGATGGCGTTCCAGTTGGTGAGACCAGGCACGGATTTCACCACCATGCCATGATCAGTCCAAACGGCGGTAGAATCCAGAGTCGTCGCACTGAAATGCCCGATCATGGACGTATTTTTACCGAATGCCGAACAGGAAAAGAACAAATGGAAACGCCCTTGGTAAAACAGGATGTCCGGAGCCCAGTAACTGTTCCTGAAATCGGGCAGATAGTCCTTGACCCAGCCTGGAGTCTGTTGGATGACCGATTTTTGCATGGACCAGGTTTTCATGTCCTTCGAGGTGAGATGGGTGATCCCCCTGCCCGTGCAAAACAGATGGTAGGTAGCCCCCTCCTTAATCATGACAGGATCGTGTACGCTCGGATGCTGAGGATCGAACATAGGGCGAGGCGGCCTGGATTGTTGAATGGGTGGCGTATCCTGCGCCCGGACGCCAGCCAAGAGCACAAAGGAAAGCAGTAAAATCAGTTTGAATTTCATCGCTGGGTGGGTATGATTTGGTTTGACAAAGTAGCAAAACGTTTTTGGGTATGCAAACTTGGACTGCTTTTGTGCAAGAGGAATGAAAAATACCTTTAGCATTGGAATTCCATTCGAAATCCAGTATATTCGTACCGTCTCTGCCAACGTTGGTATCGGTCTGACCGCCTTCGGCGACCTGAATCCGGTGCAATCCTTCGGTGGAATCACTCTGAGCCTTCACCTTGGACAACTACCCTAAATCATCGGAACGCCATGAAAAATCCGGTTTTTTCCCTTGCAATCCTAGCTGTGCTAACCTCCAGTTGCGGACATTCCTACTACACTCCTAATCTGCAAAACATTCCGTTGTTCCGGCAAGCTGGAGACAATATGTTCGTGGTATCATCGGGTTCATGCGTGGAAGATGGAAGCAACATGCTCGATATCCAAGGAGCTTATGCGCTCACAAATCTTGTTGCGGTAACGGGTGGTTACTTCTCCTCAAAACAGGAAGGGAACAACAACCCTGAAACCGATTTCAGCAATGGCTCCATGTACGAAATCGGCGCTGGCATATACAAACCACTGAGCAAGATCGGATCGTTCGACCTTTTTGGGGGATTTGCAAACGGCAAACAGAATCATGTCTATGATACCTATACATATGATTTCGATTATGACGGAACGGACGAATCCTTCGTTGAAAGGGGTGCTGCCAGCTTGCGCTACAATCGGTTTTTTGTACGATCATCGATAGGTCTCACTACAAGGGTCGTTGATTTTGCTGTTTCGGCCCGTTTCACCAATATGAACTATTACAACGTAAACGCTTACATCGATGGCGATGGTAACGAAAGCAATACACTCAGAAGTTTACCCGGTTTGAGCTGTTGGTGGTTCGAGCCTGCTTTGACCCTACGCTTGGGGTATTCTCCAGTCAAACTGCAGCTACAAGTCGCCATGAGTGAGCCACTTCAGGATTTCAACCCAGAGGCATCGTCCATTATTTTTAATTTGGGGCTCGTATTCAACATTCCACAAGCAAAGAATCCGTAAGCGCTGTCGGCACAAATTCGTACCTTTGCAGGCAATGCATCAACTCGAAGCCATGACCGCTATCTACGCACACCGCCAAGCCAACTTGGAAGACCTTCCTCAGATTTGTAAGTTTCCACAGAATCCTATGGAACTTTATTTCATGTACCCCAAAGCTACCTTTCCCCTCACCTACGACCAGCTCAAAATCAACTTCGATAACCCTTGGATTTTTATGTAATTTAGATACAAAATAAAGCACCATGTACCAGGACTTCAAAACCCATTTGGAATCGGAACTCACCACTATCGAGCAGGCCGGTTTGTTTAAAAAAGAACGCATCATCGTTTCCCCACAAGGTGCCGTCATCCGCATAGAAGGCGGCAAGGAAGTACTGAACTTCTGTGCCAACAATTACCTGGGACTTTCCAACGACGACCAATTGAAGGTAGCCGCTAAGGAGGCCTTGGACAGTCACGGTTTCGGCGTGTCATCCGTCCGGTTCATTTGTGGAACGCAAGACCTGCACAAAACACTGGAGGCATCCATCGTCAAATTTTTCGGTACGGAAGACACCATTTTATATGCTGCCTGCTTTGACGCCAACGGTGGGGTTTTCGAGCCACTTTTAGGTGAAGAGGACGCCATCATTTCAGATTCTCTGAACCACGCCTCCATCATCGACGGCGTCAGGCTTTGCAAGGCAAAACGGTATCGCTATGCAAATGCGGACATGGACGATTTGGAAGTTCAATTGAAAGCGGCCCAGGCAGACCGCTTCAAACTGATCGTGACCGACGGCGTCTTTTCCATGGACGGCAACGTGGCACCACTTGATAAAATATACGAATTGGCTACAAAATACAATGCCATGATTATGGTGGACGAATCTCATTCAGCAGGCGTCGTGGGCAAAACCGGACGCGGCGTGACGGAACGGTTCAACCTAAAGGGCAAAATCGAGATCATAACCGGCACCCTTGGCAAGGCTTTTGGTGGTGCCATCGGCGGCTTCACCACTGGCAAAAAAGAAATCATCGGACTGCTCAGGCAGCGCTCCCGCCCCTATATGTTCTCGAATTCCATTCCGCCCATGGTGGCTGCAGCCGGCATCCGCATGTTCGAAATGATGGATGAGACCAATGAATTGCAGGACAAACTACACCAAAACACCGGTTATTTCGTATCAAGGATGGTGGCAGCCGGGTTCGACATCAAGCCGACCGAATCGGCCATTTGTGCCGTCATGCTCTACGATGCCAAGCTTTCGCAGGAAATGGCCACCAAACTGCTTGACGAAGGCATTTACGTAACGGGGTTTTATTATCCCGTCGTACCCAAAGGCCAGGCACGAATTCGAGTTCAGATTTCAGCAGCGCATGAGACGGCGCATCTGGACCAATGCATCGCCGCCTTCACCAAAGTGGGTAAACAACTTCAAATTCTTATGAAATGAAAGCGCTCGTCAAACAGAAACCCGAAAAAGGGCTTTGGATGGAAGACATTCCCATGCCGCACATGGGCATTAATGATGTCCTCATCAAGATCAAGAAAACAGCCATCTGCGGCACCGACTTGCACATCTACAAATGGGACGAATGGTCACAGAAAACCATCAAGACTCCGATGACCATCGGTCACGAATATGTTGGCGAAATCGTAGAAAAAGGGCACGGTGTGAGGAACATCCACATCGGCGACCGTGTCACCGGTGAAGGCCACATCGCCTGCGGCCATTGCCGAAACTGCCGCCGCGGCAAATTGCATGTCTGTGAGAATTCCGTTGGAGTCGGGGTGAACCGGGACGGCGCATTCGCTGAATACCTCTCCCTACCGGCTGAAAACGTAGTTCATCTCGACCCCCGTATTTCAGACGAGACGGCGGCCATCATGGACCCGTTCGGAAACGCCACCCATACTGCTTTGAGTTTTCCGCTCATCGGTGAAGACGTCCTGATTACCGGTGCAGGCCTCATCGGAACCATGGCTACCGGTATTTGCCGATTTGCCGGAGCCAGAAACATAGTCGTGACGGACTTGAGCGACTACCGCCTGGATATTGCTCGCAAAATGGGCGCCACCATCACCGTGAATCCCGGCAAGGGCGAAACGGTGGAAGCTGCCATGAAAGCATTGAACATGCGCGGCTTCGACATCGGCCTGGAAATGTCCGGTGCACCAGTGGCATTCCGTACCATGGTCGAAAACATGTACAAAGGTTCCAAAATCGCCCTGTTGGGCATTTTACCGAATTCAACCACGGTCGATTGGAGCGAAATCATATTCAACGCTCTGACCCTCAAAGGCATCTATGGCCGCGAAATGTGGGAAACCTGGTACAAGATGGAGCAAATGCTCATCACCGGTTTCGACCTCTCGCCCGTCATCACCCACCGCTTCGAGGTCAATGATTTCCAACAAGGCTTTGATGTGATGGAAAGCGGACTTTGCGGAAAAGTAATTTTAAACTGGGAAGCATGAAATACCACCTCCACAACCGCCCCGACCGGGAAATCACCTCTGCTGAAGAAATCACTGAGCTGTTGAAAAAAGGCAGATACGTCACCATTGCCTTGTGCCGGGACAACGAACCGTATGTGGTCACGCTCAGTTACGGCTACGATTCAGCAAACAATGCCTTGTATTTTCATGCTGCACACGAGGGGATGAAGATGGATTTCCTCAAAGCCAACCCGAACGTATGCGCCAGCATCATTGATGATGGAGGCTATATTCAGGACGAGTGCAAACATCCGTTTAAAACCTTGATTATTCGAGGAACCCTTAACGTGGTGGATGATTTGGAAGAAAAGAGACACGGCATGCACGTATTGCTGAACCACCTCGAAGAAAAACCCTCCGTCGTACAACACTTAATGCTGGAGTCGGAGGGTTTGTTCTCAAAAATGGCCGTTCTCAAACTGGAAATCCAGGAGCTGCACGGCAAGGCTGGCAAATAATTTACGTTACAATGATCTTTTTGCTTATCAGCAACTTTCCTGTTTTTTTATCGGTTATGCGCAGAAAATAGATGCCAGGTCCGGCATTCTGTAGCCGAATGCTTTTGGTATCGAACTGATCGGCCTCCTCCTGATAAACCTTTTCACCCAAGGAATTCAGGATGCTCAGCACCACATTGTCCAACGTTTTTGAAGAATATACCGTAAATGTCCCATCATTCGGATTGGGTGAAATGCGGAACCCACCATCGGACAGTTCATTCAAACCGGAATATACCACGTTGAGTGTATCGGTCAACACGCTGCTCCATAGGCCTTGTGCATCCTTGAACTGCAAATTCAACCGACGATCATTCCCGGTATAGGCGGACAAGTTGAGTATGTCCAAAGCATTTAACTCCGTGGAAAAGGGCATATACACGTTGCTGGCAAAATCATTGTCAACCCAAAAACGGTATCCCGAAATCTGATTGACCGAGGGTCCTCCCCCGCCCGTATTGAACATTCGCAGGCTTTGTACGGAACTCCAGAGTCCGAAAGCGTCCTGCAATTGGAGATGAAGGATGTGGTTGTTTCCTTTCGGCAAGGAAGTCAAATCGATGCTTTCGTTCAAAAAGGTTTGTGTGGCAGGATTGGTTATTGGTTTTGAAACGGCACCCGCCACATCGTTGTCTATCCAATACCGATAAACCTTTGGCATGTTGACCAAAACAGAATTGCCGGCCGACTTGTAAATCCGGGTAGTTTGAATAGCACTCCAATTTGCGGCATCATCCGAAAAACGGATGTTCAACTGGTGGAAACCGTTGGCCAACGGAGCCAAATCCATAGTCGTCAAATGGATAATGGCAGAAGGCGTCAGTGAAACGACCGTTTTGCCGGCATAGGCGTCATCAAACCAATATTCACAGGAATTGATGCGCGGTGTGGCCGAAAAGGCCTCCACACGTTGCGTGACGACGGCGCTGTATCGGTCGTTGGAATCGAGGAACCGGAGGTTCAGCACGTGAATTCCCGGGGATAACCCGGCAATGGGCACTTCATCCAACGAAAGGCAGGCGGTGGGTGTAACGCTCACCGTCTGTTTCGCTGCAAGATTGTTGTCAAGCCAGTACTCGTACTGCTTGATTGTATTTTGCGCAAGTATACCGGGTGGTATCAAGCAACAAAATAAAAGTAGTGAGGCGACGATCTTTTTCATAGTGGGGAGCATTACTTTTCCTGCGCGCTCACTTTGATCTTGAGAGGAATGGTCCCGTTAGGTAAGGTTGATGCCGGAATGTCTTTGAATGAAATGTGCGGATTGCTTGGAACAGCACTGGCTTTGTAAGGATTGGACGTGCCATAGATGCCCACATCGGTTCCGTCGTCACCGGTTCCCTTATACGGGCCGTTCGACTTGATACGGTAATCTTGGTTGTAGTCGAATACCAACCCTGATTGCCTTACAAACAAATCGTTCGGATTGGCCAGGAAAATATTGCCTACCCTGAGTGAAGCCATTGGAATGACATTCAACGTTGTGTCTTTTCCTATGAACAAGTTGTTGATGAAACTGCAACCCCAGGAACCGCAAGCTCCGTCATAACCATAGCATCCATATCCCTGATATCCAAGCGTTTGCGTGTTCATAAATACATTGTTCTTGAACGTCACATTCCGCAAATCACCCAACGTGACCCTTTCGCCTACCGACAGAAAAATGTTATTTTCATACGTTCCGCCGTGATAGATGCAAACCTGACCGGCACCGTTGATGATGTTGCCCATGACCGTAAACCCATAGGATTCGGGGGTTTCAACCACACCTCTAATGACATTATGCAGGATATGCGGATTGTAGCATCGAGCCGTATCGCTTCGGTTCCAATTGTTTCCAACGATGACGTTTCCCACATTGCACCTGCGAACCACTACGTTCTCTGTTTTTTCATTCGGAACGAAGTTGATGTCACCTGTGAAATACATTCCTTCCAGCATTGCGTTGCTGGCTCCTGCGCCGATGCTGACGCTGCCTTCAATGATGGTGCGGTTGGTAAAGACGGTCGAATCCGGATAATGCCCGGCACCGATGATGGTCACACTTTTACGCAATGGTTTGGTAAACGCAAAAGTTCCTCCGGGCAAATAAACGTAATCCCCGTTTCCGGCATTGTCCAATGCTGTTTCCAACAAGGTGTAAACGGTTGTTTGACCTGCCGGGGTGGTCACTGCAATGACATTCTGTGAGCGAAGTGTGCTGGCCATACCAAACACAACCAAGAAAACCAAGGTTAGTAGTTTTTTCATAGGTAGCATATTAATTTACATAAAAGTACGGTCCAAAAAGCCTATATGCAAATTTCTCAGGTGCTTTTATTTCACCATCAAGGTGGTCATTCTAGGTTTCAGCCAAGGTGCCTTGAAGCGAACTTTCACTTCACCTGCCTGCCCATCTACAAATGGGACGAATGGTCGCAAAAAACCATCAAGACTCCCATGACCATATGGGGTAATACCATTAATCGTAAGAAATCCCCCGACAACTAAAATTGGTAAAACTAAAAATGGATAAAGGGCATTTCGTCTTCCAATAGTAAGGTTTTCTCCCCAAACAAATAAAAAAACAGCTCTTTTTTTTCAGTGTGTACAGGAATGATTCTTCCTGGATTTATAAATTCCGCAATTTGAACCAACGAATTTCTATCTGCATGACCACTTGTATGAATGTGCCTTCTATGATATCCGTTCGAATCAACCCAATCGAAAAATTCTTTTTCGTTCTCCTCATAATTCTTCCAGAGCGAAGTAATCATATTTGCTTTAGGTACTGTTAAATTCATTTTCAGAAAGCGTAACATTGAAGGTCGAATGACAACGACAAATCTTTCCGGATTTTGCAAAATATCATTGGGGCGAATTCGCTGCTTATTGAAACGCAAATAATACTCAGCTTGATCGTCATCATCCGAACCATGTGTGTATAGCACTCTCATTCCATGAGATTCTACTGAGGGAATTTTGTCATTCAATTTATGTATCTCTTGCAAAACAGCTGCAACGTAAACATCCACCACCATTGTCTTTCCCATTTTTCTGGATGCCGAGAAAATATTTACTAATCGATCAATATTCTGGCCAGAGCACCATACGAAGTTTAATCGAGATAAATCCTCTTTGAACAATTCAATAAGTTCAACCCTAGTCTCCAACTCCGTACGAACAATCTTTCCTTTTTCAATATTAGTACCTTCCAAAATCAAATAATCTACATCTCTTGGCAACTGTTTGTACAAAATACCCTTTACGCCGTGCAAACGCAAATCACCGCTATACAGAATGCGCTTTGACTCTGTTTCAATTAAAAAGGCGCAGGCATCATATGCTGAATGGTCCACTGTAAATGCAGTGACTTTAATATCTCCAATTGTGACTGGAACTTCAAGTAAATTACTTCGTGCAGGTTCAATTAAAATGAGCTTGTCAACGGCATTTACAAAGGGTTTCATAAAAACCGCATTCAACTTGAACATTTTCTCTGTTCCAGCCGTAACGAAAATCGGTACTTCAGGTTGCACAACAGATAACAATCCGTGATGATCTTGATGGTAGTGGCTAATGAAAATCGCATCTACCCCAACGCACCATGTTTTTGCAAGTGCTACAACAGACTGTTGTTCTGCATCGGACACTTTTGAGAAATCCAATGGCAACCCGATATCCAAAAGAATTCTGGTCGAATCGGAGGCAATCTCAATACAGGATCCTCCGATTTGGTTGGTGCCGCGGTGGATGGTAAGGTTCATAACTTAACTAAAAACTATTTAACTTGACCTCATTTATACAATTAACTTCCGCGATTTGAATGCACTCATTTTTTTGAGTGTAATAAAGACTTGATACTTGTATTTTATCTCCATTCGGGAAGATGTATGTTGCATAATCATTTGGTGTTCCATATTTTGACAAAAGGACTAATGCATGACTTTGATGATAAAGCGGGACCATCAATGTGGCGTAAAATGTCATTGGCTTTTCAAATCGAGAAGGTTTAAAGCCTAGAATCGTGATCCATTCAACCTTGCTTACGCTTTCAGGACTTCTAAGCAACTCACGTAAAAACACCGCATATCTAATCGCTTGGTCAATTCCGTCACTTTGTTTTAAATAGCTCTCAGAGTTTTTCAACTCAATTACAGCAATATTTGAAATCGCGCCCCTTCTTACTCTACTCAGAATATCTATGTTCCCTTTTGAATTTGCACCCTTTGCATTTATTCCAACAGGGAATTGCACTCGAAGACTATGGTCAATTTTAATAGGCTGAATTTGTATAAGACTTTTGTATTTCCCCTTTGTCTTTCCCATTTCTGTTAGTATCAGAAATTCATCTTTGTGTTCTTGACTATGCAAATCAAAATCTAAAAGATCTCTATAAAATTTACGAAATCTAGTTCCTTCATTACTCTTCCACAAAAAACTAGGGTTGAACTTTTGTTGATCTTTTGGAGTTACATTCAATGAACTATCTAATCTAGCTACTTCTTGGCCCAAATATCTTAACGAGATTTCAGGTTTGTTTTTCCTTGCATTATCAATGTTAATGTATGACTGTAAACCATACCTATTTTTTCGCTTCATTGGTTCGAAAGTCTTATTATTGATGTTAGCAATAATCTTTTCGGCATAACCATTAAATCGTTCAAACATACCTTCTTCTTGGATAACCAATAAAGCATCTTCCACCACTTTGTCCAAATCATTGTTTTTCATCTCTTTACAATTAAGGTTGTTTTATTTAATGCAATACATTCTCAATTTGTAGAAGTAGGTCTTCAATTTTTGCATTTGTTCTTGGATGGCTTTTAGCTGGATCAAACATTTTTACACCAATGTACTTAGTGCTCCAACCTTCCATATTCCTATCAAAGAAGTTCCAAAAAGCTATTACACCGAAAATACAATTTGGATGAACGTCAAATATTTGTTTTTCACGCTCTAACAAATGAGAAATCATAGTATTTCCCTTCCAGCCATTACTCACTTTCAATTCAATTGCTGCGATTAGTTGTTCATCTCTCCAAATCGAGATGTCCGGCCTAATAACATTACCTTGAGTGCTAATAGGTTTTTCCGAGTAAACCTTTACCCCAACGTTTTGCTCAAAATATGCTTTTACAAATAGCAAACAGGTTTCTGTGAAGAAATCAGCAGCTGTTGTATTAATATCGCGACCTAAGATCTCTTTATTGTTATTTACATTGAAAAACCAGAATGAATCCATTCTTTCAACTATGGCATCAGTAATCTCATTTTTTGTTAAGTCGAATGGATAATCCCTAAGCTGTTGAAAAATATTTTTTTGGATACCAAGCAATTCTTTGTAATGTGATGTGAATTTGCAATCGATGTCTAACAAGTTACTTTTCATAAGGTTCTATTAGTAAGGTTATTAAACTGACTAAATTAGTGCAAATTCAAATAATTTGGGCTGAGAGAGATTCATCCCTCTGATCTATTCTTTAACAAAGTTTTTTAGAGCATCTATATATTTATTAACTCCTCTTGACAAAAGTGGCAGTAAATGCTTTACATTTACGATGTATTTGAAGAAACTCATCAATATTGTAGCCTTTACGTGCTTCGTAAATATCTAATCCTCTGCCTAATATTATATCCCAGCCTGTGTCAGTTGAAATTTTTCTATCATGAATATCTCTGAATTCGTAGGTTAAATCAATTCCAATATCTGCAACTGATTCTTTTATTTCATCGAATGCATCAATTGAATCTGGTATACGTTCATCTGTATTCCATGTAACAAGGTTTACTTTTACTTCAGAATCTAATTCTTTAAGTTGAGCAATAAGACCTAATAACTCTATAAGATTTTTTATCTGATAAGGATGACGGATAAAAGCATCCTCAATTGTTATAATGGTAGCACCTTTGAGGTAATCTCCAAAAAGAGATTGGTAAGATATTCCTGATTGGTTATCTCTTACTGATATGGTTTTAATTTGAGGTATAGCTTTTATAAGAAGTCGCTTTGAATTTTGCACTTCAATTGCCTCTACAGATTCATTTTCATCATCACTTGTAAATTGTTTATTAGACAAATCTTGTTCAAAAAGATCAGAACAATCCAAACGTTCCAGGGTCTCAACACTTACAACTTGACCAGTTGATAATACTGTATAATTAAAAATAGCGGGCTCATTCTTGAATGTTTCATCAATAATATACAATTGGTCTTTAACCCTTTTACGGCCTTCAGTTGCAAATTCAATTAGTTCTATTGCTTCTTCATCAGTTATAGTTTTATCCGGATAAATTAACTTCATTAAACCAGAAAAGGTTTTACGAATGGCATTATGGTCTCGTTCGGAAAGCGAATTATCAAATTTGACATAGTTATTCATCAAAATTGAAAAATCTTGTTTACGTAGTTCATGCAATAACTCTGCGAGATAGTCAGAGATAAATCCAAAGCCATCACTGAACCATGTTTTTTTGAGTACTCGAACTTCCCAACCAGGGCTGTAGAAATGTATACGGTCTATAAATGCTCCTTTAACAAATGCTTCGGGGATTGATTCAAATAAATTCGAATTCTTGAGCATGAATCTTACAGTATGTTTTGTATTACCTATAAAGGCCATTGAAGCAGTTGCTTCATGCGTAGATCCGCCTCTGTTAAATGATTTGTTTGCCAAATAATTTTGCATGGTATCTATCATAGTCGGGTCTACTTTCTTTCCAGGTTGCCGTTCATATTCATCCCATGCTACGACATCCCAATAGCCTATTAAGCCAAGAATTTCTCTATTCCCAGAATGTTTTACAAAAAGTCGAGCCGAAGTAACATCACCACCGGAAACCAGAACACCATTAGGTGACAATTCTTGGAATACGTGTGTTTTTCCAGTCCCTTTTGGACCTAGCTCCATGAAATTGAAATTATTTTCAATAAATGGAAGTAGCCTTGAAAGTTGAATAAGTTTACCCCGTCTATTAAGTATTTCAGGCTTGATTCCGATTGATTGAACCAATAAATCAATCCATTCATCGGTGCTGAAGTGTTGTCGTTGATTCACATAATCATCGATATTAACCGCTGAAATTTGAATGGGTTTAATGTCTTCAATCTTCCATCTTATTTTTGCTGTTTCAGAATGGTCATAAAGTAATGTCATTATACTCCACACACCATTTCCACTTAAAAATTTAGGATTACTTTGAACAATTGAATCACCGATAGGAATATTTTTTATTCCAAGATTTTCAAAATCAGCCTCATACTGATTCAACAGTTTATCGTTTAATTGTACTTTTACCTTATCTATTATTCTGTAACGCTCTTGCTCTCTAATACGACCTTTAATTTTTTCGGCATCTGCTCTATGGACGTAATTATTTCGAATAATATCTTTTACTTTTTCGATACCATCAGCAATAAGCTCTTCATCATCTGAAGCACAATATTGAGCTAATAAATACTCAATAACATACGTTGGTACTGGCAGATTTCCTTTTACAATGGATGCAAGGTCTTTTCGGACAACTTTACCTTCGAAATATGTTAGAATTTTTTCTTTTAGTTCCATTTTAAAAGTCCCTTTCAATTAGAGTGTTGTTTTTTACATTTTCTTCAATTAATGGATTCAATAGATCATCTTTGTCAAATATTTTAAGTTTCAGAACCGAATCTAAAGGCTTTGTTATCAAAGATAAGACAACAGTAAATATACGATCAGAAGGTAGCTCGCCTGCAGAATCTAGCACAAGTGTTATTTTGTTTGAAACACATTCAACAGAAGAAAATAGTCCAATCTCCAATGTTCTTTCTTTTTCAAATGCAGATAACGGATTCATTTGTATCACTTGAAATTTGAGGTTGTTTGATACTACACTCAAATTTGAACCAACCAATAATAGGTCAACCTTTCGTTGAATTTTTTCGTCTTTACGGGTACTTTCAATAATCGGAACAATCAGTTCCTGAAGACTACCTCCACCATGTGTGAATTTATACCGAGAGCCAGCCTTTTTAAAGCGATTTACTGAGTCAGGAATAACTGCATAAAATGGTTCCTGAAATTTTGACGTTTTGAATAATGGAATTTTATATCCAGCAGTAAGAGTCGGATCGTCGTGGGTAATGTAATGACGAGCACCCGATTCAATAATATTACAAACAACCATTTCATTTTTATCCACTTCATCAATATCAGAATCGTTATAGATAAACCCGTGATCGGCAGTAATAATAACCCGATTAACAGCATATCCACCTTGAATATTTTTAACCAGTTTCGCTAAATCAATAATGGCTGTTTGAGTAGTCACAAAGACATTTCTTTCATTTCCTTTATGACCTTCCCTGTCAATCATATCGTGGTAAATATACACCACTTCATTCTTGAATAGATCTCTGTTTGTTTGTTTAGTACCATTGAGAATAGTATCGTAACTGACTGCACGTATATTATCAGATTGTTTACGAAGAATTCTTTCACGAGCGTCCATCGTCCCTGCCTTTTCTCCATCGATCTTGATTTCACCGTTTTCAAACACATAATTGGTTCCCGGTAGTAAATTTGCCATACCGAAAGAAGTTTCGGAAGGTATAGAAGCTAATTGACAGCTTAACTGAGAAACGTTCTTATCATCTTTATGCAACTCATTGACTAACTCGTGTGCAATTTCGAACCGCATAGCATCACTTATTATCACTGCAACTTTTTGTTTTCGCAGTGCAATCTGATTCTTGAAGAAATCGTATTGTTTTACGGTACTTAGTTTGCCATATTCAAAATTAACAGCTGCCAAACATTGTAACCATTCTCTATTGAGCGTATAAATGAATTTAGCATACCTATTTTCCAATTCAATTTTCAACTGCTCTAACTTATCTTCAATCGGTAGAGTCTTGAGCTCCAGGCTTCGATAGTACAAAATGCTTTTGCGATAAAACAAATCTATGGAATAATATATCTGTGTGTATTTATCAATGTAATCGTCCGGTTTATTCCAACGCAAGGTTTTATTCTCTGAAATTTTGGATAATACACCTGTAGCATAGCGTAAAAAGGCCAGTGTATCTTTGAGTGGATTATCATCTTGTGTTTGAATAGATAATTTTTCCAACTGCGATTCACATTCAATTGGATCTTTGTATATTTTATCCAACAGTATTTCTACAACCACCCATTTTAATTTGTCGGTCATATACATGAAATCAGTAGAATGTCCGTAAAGTTGAGTGATTTTTAATTCCTGAATAGAATCACCATACAATTCTATTGCTTCCGAGAAGTTTTTGGAAAGCGCCGGGTGATTTAGACCTAAGTCACGAATTCGATTGAGAGCCACGATACAATCTGAATTTTTAATTTTCAATGCCTTGTACGGATCGGCCTCGTGAATTGGTAGATTCTGGGTAATTGAATTATATTTTAGTCTTGTAATTAATTGAATTAATTCATCGGGATCAGCCTGAGCCAATGTTACATCAAAGTAATTTCTCAACTTTACATTTAACGCATCAAGCAACTGATATTCAATTGTTTTCTTGAATAGTTTTTTGAGTTCTTTTTCTTTATTAGGTATTGTATAGGAAATTAGCCGAATAATAATGTTATCCCAATCCTCCATTTTATTACAATCCAGAAAAGCACAGAATAAGCCTTGTTGGATATTGTTTTCGGTAAAGTTACCAGCATTTAGGTACGGACGAAGGACCTTTTGTGTGTATTCATATTGCAGTTCGTTTTTATATTTTTTGAGTAGTCCGGCTTGGTGTGGTAATAATCCAAATTCCTCCATTAACAAACCCACGTCATCGAGTAATAACTCCTTATTTGCTTTCAACAATCCCAAAAGTGGAAAATTGAGGTAATCATCCTGTGATTGAGGTGATGGCATGATAAGGTGTAAGAATACCTTTTCGCCTTCTTTCAGCGCATTGAGTTTAATTTTCAGGTTAAACCAGTTATTTTGAGCCGTTTGAATAATCACACTGGGTATGTCAAGCGATTCAACTTCCTCCTTAAACACGTCTTCAGGATCGAAAAAGAAAAGTACTTTCAGATTTGGATTTCGTTGAAAATAGGTATATATTTTTTCTTGTAATAACATTTTATTGATTGATTTTGATTCGCAAATAACAGTTCCAAAAACAGTATTATTGAACACAATATTAGTTACTCCATAATCTAATAGTACTTTTTACATCTTCAATTTCATTAATTAGGCGGCTCTCAACATCATCCAACTTAGAACTAACATTGTTTATATTATCATTAGATTGATCCACTTGATAATAAACATCATCGATTTTTCCTTGTAATTTATGAATATCATTTTGTTGCTTCAACACAATTACAACACTAAACACTAATAACCCCAAAGTAATTACTTGAAAACTGGAGGAAATCCATGTTTTGATTTTTGTAAATTTTGTTTCCATATTTTTGAGCATTTAATTATAAATGATAAGTTATCTAAAGACTTACGACAATTCGACTAAAGTCCCACCTTTTTACAGCAAAATCGATAATAGCTTTGTGTCTCTTTTGTATTGAATCAGTTTTCCAAGTATTATCAATGGCAAATTCTTTTATTTCTGCTTGCTGATTAAGTAATGGGTTATTTTTGTATGATTCAATTTTATCTGAAAAAGGTTTATTGCCGATAGAGGCATTATGAGACCCAGAAATCAACATTAAATTACCCAAACAATTCAATTGCCCTGATAAAAATTCTTCTGAATATTCATTAAATTCATTCACCTCATAACCTGTTGCAATTGGTTCGCCATTTGTCGGTTTGCGAGGTGAAATATGCTCTATTTGCTCACTTTCAAGCGAAAACTTTCTTATGCTATAACCCCTATTTTGTATTGAATTTTCGTATTGCCAAAGTAAGTAGTTCAAAACATTATTTCCATACATGCCACCATTCAAATAATTCTTCATATTTACGTCGCCCCAGTACCAATCATCATTTAATTTAGTTTTTACATCTGAAATCAACTTAATCAGATCACCTTTGAAATTCACCAAAATATAGTTCAACCTTTCTTGTATATTGGCTCTACTATTAATCAATTTTGCTCTGAAGGTGATTATTTCAAGCAACATAAAAAGATTAGACATGTTTTGCTTGTCAGATTCTAAATACTTATACCCTTTAATAATAAAAGGATAAATGTATGCCGGTGCATTAAGTTCTTTTAATTTGTGAGCATATTTATCATCAGAGTGTTCAAATTTCTTCATATTAGAAAAAGTTGTATGAAGCTCTGAAATATAATCTTTAATCCATTCTATTTTATTTTTAGACTTTTTGAAAAGCTCTTTTACATCCTCCAATGTTCTGTAGCTAAAACCTTTTATATAGGCATTGTTGTGGTAAATTAAAACACTATCTTCATTTAAATCTTTTAGATCATTAATTAGCAAATAGATTAGTTTGAAGATATTTGAGATACTTTCAATGTTTGATTCTGTTTCTTCCGGGATACTATATACATACATTTGATACATGAAGTAAGACTTCAGCTTTTCCATGTTAGTCAATACTTTACCTCTGTTGTTTTCAAGCTCAAACATTAGAGCAGAGTCTTTCTTACCCTCAAGCTCAATGATGGTCAAATCAGTCGATTCAATCTTTTCAAGAATTTTTAATACCTTTTCGGTAGAAAGATTACTTAGTTCTTTAATAAAGTGACTTTTAGCTGACTTTACACGTTTCTGAGAAGGAGAATTTGTTTGAAAGTCCAATCTATTATCAACAATTAAAGCGTCATAACAAGCTCTATCATACTCAACGGGGCGAAGTTTAATGTTTCCCCCATTTTTGAGAAATATGCTTTCTTTTGTTCTGAAATCGAAATCTTTCAGGATTGTTTCATCCCGTCTTGTGTGAAGTACATTGAGTATCGAACGAATAAAAATTGTGAGTGTTGTCAGTCTTTGTTGACCATCAATTATTTCATAGCTAATATCCTTTCTTACTGTTTCTAACAGTATATTCCCATAGAAGTAATTATTATTACCTTCAATCTGCTCTAACAAATCGTTAAAAAAAACATTCCATTGATCTTTTTCCCATGAATACGCTCTTTGATATACCGGAATAGAAAATGATTTTTGAGAACTGTCGAAAAGCCCTAAAGTTGTTTTTCTGTAAAAATCCATATTTGTGTTTTTTTATTTTTTATTCTTCACACCACTTGAAACGGGCTAGACGAACCTGTTATTTAACCGCTGCTACCACATTACCAAACTTCGCATAGTTTACTACCACGCCATCGTCCAGATCGAAGTCGATTTGCTGATCGGCTACTTCTTTGAGTTGAAGGTCGTATTCACGACATTCAATTAGGTCGGCTTTTAGTTTTTCGAAGTCACGCATTTGGTTACGATCTAATGACGACTGGTCGGCTTCGCAAGCAGCAATGCGGTTTTCGAGGTTACTGATATGGCGGAGCAGGTAGTTGCTTCGTATTTTTTCTACGGTGTATTTGTTCATGCGGTGCATGTAGGTGATAACCTGAAATGCGCCCTTTGGTGAAGCAAACAGCCAATAGATTGGGCGTTTTTGGTAACGGGAGCAATGATCCTTCCAAAAGTCTTTTACCAGATAGCTTTCCAAATCTTTGCCCAAAGCCGATTGCAAGTAGTTGATTGTATCAACCAACCGTTTATCTCCACCCCACTGTGCTTCGAGCAGATGTTTTAAGCGGATTAGCACATTATCGGCAAAGCTGGAGTTACTATCCATTAGCGGAATAATTCCATCATCGTCTATTTCCACAGTATGATCTTGATAACTGTACTCAGCTATTTCTTCAGCTATTGGTGAAGGGTGAGCAATTTGCAAGCTTGGTTTATTTAAGCGATAGCGACCCATAAGGCAACCCACCAAGTAAGAAATAAGTTGACGCATAACCACCTCTTGTTTAATGGGCAGCGAGCCGATAGGTTCGGTAGCATCGCCAAAGGCTTTGAAATCTAACTCCTCTTGCAAAATGGAAATATTCTTTAGTTTTACTTCGGGTGTAAGTTCGTCATGCAAACCGTAAATGTCTATAAAAATGCGATTTAGCTCTGTTTCATTTGCATGAAGTTGATAAAATTCTTGCGTTACACTTTCTTCCCAAGCCTGATATGCGGATTCCAATGCGACTTCTTCATAATTGATTAAAGGGTGTTTTTGGAACTCCCATGAGGTCTCACGGGAGTTCCAATCTTTACTTGAAATATTAAAATTGTCTAAACTAATAGAATTGACAGTAACTTCTATTTGAGAATAATTTGGAAGAAGAGGGAAATTACCAACTGCACCAGTGTCAAATTTGTAGGAAGGGCACAAAACTTTAAAGAATAGCTTACCAACAACTGAGTTTAGTAATGGCATAATCAACATTTCATTGCAATCAAATATTGTTGGACTTACATCTGCCATCATGAAACCCCCTTTAGTGTATCTACCAATAAAACTCTTTGAAGAAATAATATTATAGGTTATACCTTTTCTGAAAATATAATCGAGATTCTGAGGTCTTGATCTTAATTTCCCATTCTCATCCTTAAAAGATTTTATTTCTTTACCATTATCCAACCAATTTACAACATATTCAATATTACCAGCCCATTTTCTAAAACCTCCACCTTTATTGATGGGAAACCATTTTATTTTATTGAAGTTATCAGTAGAATTTGAGTTGAATGAAATATCATCTATATTTAACTCATGCCATAACCTAAAGAAATAAGAATCATCACCTGTAGCAATTCCTTTTTTTATATTCATTTTATTACAAATAGGTGTAGATTTCGAAAAAATCTCAATTGCTTTTGGTGATAACCAATATCCAAATATCTTTTCTGGAATATATTCCAGTGAAGTTAACTTGAATCTATATGGTAAGTTTTTAGATTTTAAAAATAATTGTTCTTTCTGAATACTATTTTTTGGTTCAGTGAGTTTGTAGTAATTTCCAAATATATTGCCTTGACTAGCTGTTTTTTTAATTGAAAAACAAACAGATTGAACAACTTCTCCGCTTAATTCATCAAATGTTCTTGCACCTAATTCGAGAAAGGTTTCGATATAGAATTTTTCAATTAATAAATCTCTAAATTTTAAATATGAAGTTTTAAAAGCCCAACTCGATTGATTAATCATTGAAAAATATCCTTTTTCTACTATCAAATCATAAGCTATATCCATGAAAATCGAAGACAGATCACCACATGTTAAAGGGAACTCTATCTTAGCATAAGAAAGCAATGAATTATTCATTTTACCACTCACTAAATACGGTGGATTAGCCGCTACAGCTTCGTATTTTGTTGTCAGCACTTGTAGTACTTGCATATAGGGTGCAAGGCGTTTCCAGAGGTCTTGTTGCAACAGGTCAAGATTGGTATTTGTTTTCCATTCAGCTGTTTGTTGAACAAGTGTATTACGGGCAGCATCGGAAAATGAGAATTTCATTACAGAACCCAGGTTTTGGCTTTGCTGCATCAGCACTAAGGCGTTGTAAAGCGCATCGGCATGAGTGGCATTGGCCTCGCCCAGAAAATCAAGGACTTCTTGCCGGGTAAATATTTCCTTTTCGGGCATAGCATAGACCTGCGGTAATATGTTTTTTTCCAACAAGGTTGGATCTTGAGTTGCTGCCGTCGCTTTTAGTAAAAGCGCAAAGTTAGAGAGCTGGGCGGCGCGCAAATCAATATCCAAACCAAAAAGGTTGTTTTCAAAAATAGAGCGAACAGCTTCGAAAGCGGTATAACCTTCTTCCCGGTACATGCTGTAAAGTAAATCGAAACCTTCTACCAAAATGTGTCCCGAACCGCAAGCGGGGTCGAGGAGTTTGAGGTGGGCGACTTCTTTTATTAGTCGGTAGTTGGTAATTGGTAGTTTATAGTCGGTTGCTTCGGGTACTGATTTTTCTACGAGATATTTCATGGATTCACGCAAGTGGGAATCGGGGTTGAGGTCGAGCCAGATACGTCCTACAGTGTTTTGCACCATATATTTTACAATCCAGTTGGGTGTAAAAATTTGTGTGGCTGCAGGTATATCTTCTTCAATAACTTTGGGTTTCTTATCGACTTCAGCTTTTTTCTCCGAAATATAAAACTGATATAACCATCCAATCAACTCCACTTGCCGGTAATCGTCGTCGGTAATGGCATCGGTGGTGTTCAATACGTCCAGGAAGCCATTGGTGGCTAATATATCAGCAGGAAGAAGCAACTCCGTATAATCGTCGAGGCGACCAAAAACACGCTGTAAAAGGTCGCTCTGGTGGCAATAAGCGGAAATAAGTAGGGCGAATAGTTCGGTTTCCAGTCTGTCATCGTCGAGCAGACGTTCCAATTGTTTCCGCTGTGGAGTGTCCAACCGTGGAGCATTTCCCTGACGAGCTGCCTGAACCAATATGGGGGTTTTAACCTGTTGGCTTACAAATTCGAGTTGTGGGGCAATGTATCCGTTTTTTTCTAAAATGCGAATAGCCATCAGGCGGTTGAACCACGTATAAGCAGCTTCTTCGTACACCACCTCAGCACCTTTGGAGCGAACTGCTTTTTGAAGGGCGTTCCATTTGGGTATAAAGGTTGGATCGTCTATCATTTTATCGCCCATCAACGCTCCGCCAAAAACGCCATGTGGCTCGGTAGTGAATAGTTTAGACTTGGGGTCGTAACCCTGTGCCAGTAATTGTTTGGCAACTCCCGATTTGAGAATATTACGTGCCTGTTGGGCAAAGCGTTTGAGTGCGGAAGTGTTCATTTCAGCTATTTATTTGAAAACTATCTAATGAGTATCTTTTGATTCATATTGATCAATTCGAGCAATTTGGCGCGTATATCAGCAAGATAATCATCAATATCTTTTTCAGATGTAAGTATTTTGTTCGCTTTTGGAAGTGAATAGCTTACTGGTGGCTCAGCAACAACAGGAGGTTCGGGAGTGGTTGGATCCTTGCCTTTTGCAATATCATCTTTGCGTTTATCCTCAAGTTCTTTCCGAATTTTTTCCAATTCTATCCTATTGGCTTCGAGTAGGATTTTAGCTCGTTCATCGCTAAAAAATCTATCAGCTCGTGAAAGTTCCAACCGTAATAAACTCACTGAGGTTAATTTATTGATTTGATCCAGTTTATGAACTTTATAGGCAAACTGACTTGGATCCAAATTATTCTTATTTGCCAATTGATACAACTCCTCAAAAATCGTTTCGTAACGCTCAATTGATTGCGTTTTGATATCTATTATTGTATCATTTAGTGTTTGCTTTAGTTCTTTTTGGCTTTTGATCATTACCCGGAATTCATCTACAGGATTATCGGCTTTAAAGAATGCTTTCAGTGATTCAGCTTTACGCCTGGCGTCGTCACCCAATTGGTGGAAGTTCTCATCGTTTTGCTCACAATAACGTTTGATTTCATTGTAATCTGACAAGTTGTGATTAATAAAATCAACTAAGTTTTTGCAAATATCTACCAACAAGGCAAGCTTTGCGGCTTCGTTATCCATAATTTCGAATAATCGTTTCGGATCCCGTGTATCCAGCCAATCGGTAAGTTGGTCAGTGAGTTCGCTGAAATGAATGGCAAAAGGATATAGTACATAATCTTGTTTGAATTTACGCCATTCCAGTAATTTGAAATGGATACGGTTTTTGATTAAATCGTCAAATAAAGCATTACCATCTCCTATAGGCGGAATATGTTCATTGAAAACTGTTTTCCAAGCATTCAGGGCTTTATTGATGCTATCCTGAGATAATTCTTCGGCAGAAGTTATTCCTAGAGAAGCTCTTTCGGAAGAGACCATTGCTTTGTTAACAAAATCGGCAATGGCGAAACGAGGTTGATTCTTATAGGTTAAATCCCGAAGTTTACGCTTGCATAGCTCAGTAACGATGAACACAATCGCTGTATCTTTCCATCCATATGGAGCAGTCTTGAATTTATCAATCAAATCGGATAATAGAATTTCATTACCCATGCGTGTTATGAAATCGCTCACCAGTTTTTCCGCTTCGGTCAACACATTCAAATCACTATATTCGTTTGGTGTTACGTTTCGGTTTGCCCGTTGTTTCAGTTCTTCCTGTGTAGTAGGTAGTGTTTCCACCAAACGGGCATATTTGTATACATTTTCCAAATGGCGACCTAAGATATTCTTATATCGTTCTGCTCCATCACCACTTATTTCACTTGCATCAATCACTGTCTGACCTGATACAAAAGGAGTTTCGGCAAATTTACGTTGTATAATAGGCAGAATCTTTTGAGCCATTAAGTCCGCATTTCTAACTTTGAAATTGTCGATTGAACGTTGGCGAACCTCGGAAGCATATACCTGATTGATTTGGTGGTATTTTTCAACTTTACAGAACAACAGAAAGTTTGTTTTCAATTCTTTGTCCTTCATAAACCAATCGTTTAGACACAATACCAGCGTATTAGCTGGATTGCTGAAACTCTTATGCATTGGATCTATATCGTCAAAGACAGTAAACGATGATGTGATATCTGCACTTGCGCCATAATAGTTCTTTCCGTCGATATAAGCATTGATTTTAAAGTCATTACCAGCAAAGCGGTATTTGTTGTCAACCTTAAGCCAAGTGAAAAGTAGTCCTTTCAAGGTATCTGCCATAAAATCCACTCCGGGCTGTGTGTTGTTTATGAGTTTGGAAAGTTCTACTTCATCTTCGTTGTAGAAATAATAGTTATTCTTTTCTATCCTAACTATGCTGTTTTCCATGAGTTTTTTAAGAACATCCTCGATATTATTCCGAAGTTGTAACTTATTTTCGTCAAGCGTTGACATCATAAGCAAGGTCAAATTATCCAATGTAGAGCCAAAGTTCTGTTTATCGGAATCGGACAAATTGGAGATCATGAAAAGCAATTTAACTACACGCTGAGCAAATTCATCATCTTTTACAAATCCAAGTTCCAATGCAGGAGATAACGCCTTAGTTCCTCGGTGAATAAGGTTTTGCCAAAACATTTTATTGAAAAATGCATCAAAAGGCACAAAATAACCGACTTCTTTTTCTTTAGAATCTTTTGCTGTTTCGTGTGTAATTTTTAGCACAGAACGTTCATTGTCTTTTACTTCGGCAACAACATATTCCAACCGCTGAAAGGCATCAAACACTTTAGAAATGAGTTTGAACTGATAGGGAACAAACGGATATGAAAGAATGAAATCCTCTTTCTTGCTGAAGCCCTTATATAATTCATGCCCCATAGCAAACTGGTTGAGAATTGCATCTTGTTTCTCATTATATAAACTATTCAAAACGGCTTCACCGGTTGAGTTTTTATCCAGAATTCTTTTTTGTGTTATAAATGCAGGATCAGTACTTTCGAGTGAAACGCGTGTTTCGAAACGTCCCATAATTTTGCCATAGGCGTCATCGGTGGTATTAACTCCCGTTTCAGTTGCTACTGATTCAATAGTTTGCTGGGCTGTACACGCAATCCATACCTGACGATTACAGTCTAAACTAATACGTTCAATAATCGTTTGTAAATCTAGTAAAACCTCCTTATTCGTGTTTACGAATTGTGAAACTTCATCGACTAAGAATAATAAGCGATAGTTAGGACCTTTTGATTTGATATAATCATTAATTTCATTGGCCAGTTTACGGGTATCAATATGATAGGTTTCTTTGTTGAGCAATGCTGCTTTTAATGATTCTGCATCCAAAGCTGGAACACATTCTTTTGCAACCCTTAAAACAGTATCTAATTCATTACTTACCACATCTGCAGCTTCTGTGCTCCACTCAAATCCTTCTTCCTCTTCCAACTTTACTTTGAATTGCTCGAAAGCTCCTTTTTCAGCCATGTATTTTTCAAACAGAATGGCTAATGGAATGTTATAGGCATTAAAACCACGACATTCATTAAACATATTGAAGAAAATGTTTGTGAAGGTAGTATTATCGTGGTTTGCTTTAGATACATCCTGAGCATTGAACAATATATCCTCAATTTCAGCTTGTTCGTACCAACGCTTTAAATCGAGAATTTCGCTGTTTGTAATTCTGATTTTGCTTTCCGGCACTTTCATAAAGTCCCTATCCTTAACAGCTAAAACCAATCTTTCCATAGCTTCTTGACGTGTCGCCGGAGCAATGCAATAATGTACATATTTGAGGAAGTGAGACTTACCTGAGCCATAATATCCATTAATCCAGATACCGGTTTTTGAAACACTTTCTTTGTTTTTGATTGCCAACAGAACTTTGTATAAGTTATTGATAATCTCGTCGGTAAAAACGTATTCGGTAATTTCAATTTCTACAGTTTTTTCTTCTCTGTCCTGGGCCACTACAGCAGGATTTATAGACCTTTCAATGGACTTTTCGTAAATTTCGGTTAACTTCATATCTTTAATTTAAAGTGCTATAATGAAATTATTAATCGTTAATAAGTTTGATTGACCTGTAAGTGTGTTCATCCTTTAATACACCAAAAAGGCTGAAACTACTATTATGAATATTACCAGGATAGAATACAATAATTTTATATTCTTCGCCGTGGTTGTATTTTTCAAAATTCGACAAGAATGTATTTGTCCGCAAGTATGGGTAAATCTGACCAAAGCCGTACATGAACACAAATGATTTGGCCAACGCGTTCTCGGTTTTTATATGGTCTTTAATCCGCTTATCAATCCACTCAAAGAACTTATCTTTACTAGCATTCCTGATTAAGGTGTCGTTTACTGATTCAGATGATTTATTTTCTTTATCTAGTAAATATTCAAGTAGAGAAGGATGTTTCCCAAAGGACTTTGAATCAAGATATTGGCAAAATTCATCAAAGATATCCAAAGTCAGAATATCGAGGTTATTGCTTGGGCGACGCAACCGATTCTTAAAACTTTCAATTTGTGAGTAGATCTGGTATTCTTCTTCAGGTGGATACTGAAAAATGTACACATTGTAAAACATAGAACCAGTAGTTGTATCCTGAAAAGATTTGTCTTCCAATTTCTCGTACAACTCTTCAATAGACATCTTCATAGGACACTTTCAATTAAATTTCTTTTAGCTATGGGATTCAATAAACAGGCATCGAGAAACCATAATTCCCGTTGTTTCACAAAATAATCCCAAAATTCTCCGATTATTAAAATAGACTTTAATCTCAATGTTTTTTGATCTAACATATCGATATCTTTCAAAATTCTCATATATACTGAAATGGTTTTTCCCTTAGTGCTTTCTGTCCATTTATCAACATAATCAACGCGTGCACCAATTTCGTTCAACTCTATTTGAAATAAAAATGGCTCAATAACAGGATTTGATGAATTCCATTGAGGCACAGTCACATTAAAGTGATAATCAAACATGAGCTTGTAGACCTTTAAGCATAGGTAGAATAACATTATTTTTTGCCCTTCTACATGACTAGCTAAATAAGTTTCCCAAAACTTATGATCCACAACTGCCATTCTTTTTTGAATTTCAATTATGGTTCTTTCTCTTGCTTTCTGTGAATTAATATTAAGCAAGTTATTTTGTTTGATTTCGTCCTTAACAAGTAATTTTGCATCATCTTTTAATAGTAAAGGCAATAAGGCTGTTGTTTCCCTATATAGTAAACTACCTGCAGTGAACGAGGCTGAATATAATGTATTTTTCATAATTATTAATTCATTCAAAATTACGACATTTCAATTGGCTATTGTGTCGTATTACAATATTTTTTACCATTCTGCTGAATTAATCTCAATTATAGTTAACACGTAAATCCTAAAAAGGTATTGAGAAACTTCAAAGAACTATTTGCAATTTTCTCTTGCTTAAATCTTATAAAATTTGCCATCGCAATTTATGCAATTTGAAGTGATCAATGAATAATATGTATTTGCAATTATTTGCTTTAGGGTCAAACATGAATCCGAACTTCAATTTTATTCATTCAATACAACCAATTGATATCCAATGCTAATAAAAGACTTTGCCTTAATACAGCCTTTACTAGTCATGTTTGACGATTTTGATTTTTTTGGATTAATTTTTAATCAAATTGCATACACATAAACTGCAAGCTAGAAGACTTACCCTAAGACCAGAATATTGAATTGAAAAATGAATAGGGATATGGAGAGGGCGAAGGTTGTTCTCATTATCAGAGAATGTTATTTTGCAATTTTCGGCTTAATTTCAAGAAGTTGTTCAATTGACTCTAACTCACAAACCTCAATTCTCCTAAATGGATTTGAAGCATTCCATTGTCCTGAGTATGGCATTGTCCATTGAAATGATTCTATAAATTTTAAGTCACAACTAACTAGAAAAAAATTACAAAGTGATTCATCATGTAAATCTTCATGAAAGTTGTCAAACCCTCGGTTGGCCTTTATCATTTCAAGAAAAACAGATGTCTCAACATTCTTGCGTGGGGTTAACTTCTTTTCCAATACTAATGGAATTATCTGTGAATCTACCTCCTCATCCGTACATTCCAACCAGAATGTATTTTTATTCCCCATTATATCACATTTCTTCCAGATAAGCCTTGTTTTCATAAGATTGAGCTTTAAATCAATTTTTAAAAGTACTAATTTGTTCTCAGAGTTGCCCCCCAAATGCAAAAATGTCCTCTAGAAAATATTTTGAAGTATTCGAATTAAATTTTTGCTAACAAAAAAGGAGATAATCACTATATTGTAGCCACATTATCAAATTGAATAGAATCTCAAAAGATATTGCCACAACCAAATTTTTAAACTAAAAAGATCTTATATGGAACTTAAAGCAAAAAGAATGGTTATCGTTGACTTGTATGCTGGAAGATACAACCTAACAAGAACAGGTCATGAATTATTTAATCTTAATAGAAATGCTATTGATGATAATTATTACGGCTATTGTCCTCCTTATGATGGTATAGCTATAGAAAAACTCGGTGCAAACAGAGGAGATAATTATATTGATGAGATTCTGGTTGTCTATGTCGCTAAAAAACAGAATAGTAATGACCGTGAGATTATTGCGTTTTGCTTAAACGCAAGAGTGTTTAGAACTGGGCAATCTGGTGAAGAACTATGTCGTAATTTTCGTGATGATGGAAACGAAAAAATTGCTTCCTATTCAATTCAGAGTAATAACTTATGTGATTTGAGAGAGCGACTCAATAAATTTGAGATCAGGATTAAGGAATACAATACTTATATGTTCCGAATGCAAAGAGTGTATGATAGAACATATCCAGAATTAGATACGAAAATAATAACTTATATCGAATCTATTATTGGAAACAAAGACACTCTTGATAATGACAATAACGAAGAGCAGGAAGAAATCCAAAATGCTGAGGTTGCAAGTTTAGTTGATATTAAGAACTCGGGAAACAAGCCTCTAACGATAGTTGATAGTACTCACGGGAAAATAATCTCAAAAGATAGCAGAATCTCTAAATCTGCATTAATTGATGCCAATTACAAATGTGTCGTAGATCCAAACCACACAACTTTCTTAACTAAACATCATGTCCCATATATGGAAGGCCACCATTTGATCCCATGCACAGTTTCAAATAGCCAGAATTTTATGGAGAGGTTTAATAAAAACATAGATTGTTTTGAGAATATCGTTTGCCTTTGTCCTAGTTGTCACCGAGAGCTTCACTATGGTGAATTGGGACCCAAATCTGAGAAAATCAAATTGATATATAAAAAATATCAACTGAAACTGGATGAAGCTGGACTATTAATAACGGAGGAAGAGCTTTTAGAACTTTATCAATAAATCTTAATGCCTCAATACACTATATTTAAGTACTATAGTACTCCCGTTCTTTCCAACGTGACAAAACACGAAGCGGGACGATACCCTTGTAAACTCACTAAAACTGGCAAGTTTTATGACCCGTTGTTATCAGTTCGCGCTTTTTGAGAATAATTTTTAATTATTCGAGTCAATAGGCCTAAACTGACTTAAACATGATGTATTTATTCTAAATGATTCTTGATTAATTCCGATTATTCTAAACCTAACTTTATCTCCAACATTTAAAGATTCGTACTTATGTTCGGAATCTTCTTCATATATTTGTTTGTAATGAATAAAAGGATATTTAAAAGTATTTAATTCTTTTGAAATTATATAGCAACCGAAATCTTTTTTTACGTATATTTCCCCATTAAACTCATATTTTCTTAGTATTAGAGATATTTCTTTATATGAAGAATCAAATCTCGTGATTGCGACTTTTATTACTTCTTCAATCTTTATTTTTCTCTCTATAATTCTATTATCGAAATAGTTATCGAATAGTTCAAGGATAGTTTTGCTATTGTGAAATAAGGAGCTGTGATCAAAGTCTGGTTGTAGATTTGACTCAAATAGTTCTTCAAGTTCATCATTGGTTTTAACTGTTATACTATTATCCATGAGAAAAATAGCAATATTTTTTTTCATTAGTTCATTATTATCTGCATATTTTATTAAACCAGATCTGATTAATGCATTTATTAATTTCCTGTTCTTTTTAGTCGATTTGCTTGTGACTTGTTGTAAGTGCGCATAAACAACGGAATCTATTTCTGGAATTGATGATAAATTATGGCGAATACAAACTCTTAACGCAAACATAAGTGCTTTTTTTGCATTATGTTGAACGGCTTGCTCCACAAAATATCTTGGACTGTAGGTATCAAATATATTATTGCCTGATGCTAAGTAATAACAAAGTTTAACTGATTTGTAAGATGCTTGACCTTTTAAACTTTGAATTATTTCTATTGTATCTTTGTTTAATATAAATGATAATTCAGAAGAGAGTTCAAATTTATCAATAAAAAGTCTAAAAAGGTTATAAAGTTTATTGTCTAAAAAGTAATTCAAGATATTTTTTAACGATTCTTTATTATCTGTTGTTACAATTATTTCTTTGTTAAAAGCCGAGATTAAATAAGTAATTAATGATGGTTGATTTACTTTTATAATAACATCAAAGAATTTTAAATATATAAAACTGTCACTTTCAGAAAATATTTTATTAAATATCTGTTGATGTACATTATTAGGTTTTGTTATTGATGTTAATAGTTTAAGGATAATTTCATAGCTCTCAAATTCACCCAAAGCTAGAAAACCTTTCGCTGACTTTTCTGTGTTGTTAAAATCATTAGCTAAAATTGCTGCTTTTGTTTTTAGATTATGCTCCAAAATATCGTTTTTTTCAGCGGACATTAAACATTGTGCGGCCAAATAGATATTATGTTCACTAAGTTCTGCAATAAAGTCAGACCTCTTTGTTCCTTGAAGTAAATGAGAAAAATATCGAATACTATTAAAGTATTTCTCATCTAATGCTTTGCTTGATAAATTATTAATCATAGTCCAAGTATTGATTTTTCTTCTTGTGCATGAAAATAATCTTGATAAGCTTGATGCGCAAAAGTATACATATCATCTCTTTTTTCTAGAATCCCTAATTGTGTCGAAATATCTAATACATATATAGTGTCAGTATCAAACCCATATTTATTTTTACATTCTACAAAGTAATTTAAAATCTCATCTTCATTCATTCCTGAATTTGTATCTTTTTTTTCTAAACTCTCATAACCTAAATAGCGGAGTAGTCTATGTATTTTTTTTGTATCAAAATTAGCATCTTTCTTTTCCTCTTTTTCACGTTGATATAAGCTGAAAATAAATCGATCAATAATTTCGCCCTCACTTTTTGGAATTTCGCCTTTAAGTTTCACAATTTCAATTAATCGTGACAACATTAAAGGAGTTTTTATTATTTTTTCCAACCGTTCATCATTCTTTATCTCATTCAATAATTTTGTTGCAATTATAGTATTCCCTTCAGTATTTTTGTTTATAAAAAGCTTAATCTGCTCTCTATCCATTTTCTGTAAAAGGAACACCGGCAATCCTTTAAAGATGTTTTCATCCTGTGGACGATTTGAAATAATAATAAATGTCTTTTTGTATTCTGTAAGTAAATTGTGAATTTCTCTTTGTCTCAATGTTTTTAACTGATTTTGTTGATCTCGTGGAATTTCATTCACAGCGTCAAGAAACAAATTTATTTCACCATTCGCCAACATCTTTTCACCATAATCAGGATCTACACCAATCTTACTAAAAATGCTTTGCTTAAGTGAAATATTTTTATCCGTAAGTAAACCTAACGGAATATAAACAGGTAATTTATTATTAGAGTTTTTTAATTTATCATCAGCATCAATGTACGCTAGGTACTCTAATGTCGTACTTTTACCCATCCCTGCATCACCCCAAATTATCATCCTTTTCTCAGGCACTTTATTCTTTCTTAAATCATTGACAGTTCCCTTTCTTTCAGCTCTTTCATCAGATTGTTCCGATATGTTTTCTACTACATAACCTTGTGATATTTTTATATCTTCTTGGCCTTTAATATGCACAAATCTACCTAATCTTGCTTTAAAGTTGAATTTCACATTATCTAAATATACTTTGAAATCAGGTCCTTTTTCTTCTTTAAATGAATCTAAAATCGGCTTGAGCAGACCTGAGAAAGAGTGGGTTACATACAAATAGATAACTAAAATACTTTCAATATTTTCATAAAGCTCTCTATTTGTCCAATCTTCACATTGATGACTTTCGATATTTCTAAGATTATAAGTTCGAAAGAGATGTTCACCAAAATCCGGTGAACCAATTAGATTGCTTATAATGTCATTATCAAAGTCAATATTACCTGGATTGAGTCTCATTTTATTAATAAAAGTACCTAGGCCAGCTTTTTTTATAACCAGTTGATTATAGTCAGTTGGATTAATTAAGTAATATACTTTTCGAATAAACGGTTCAATTCTTGCGAAATCAGTAAAAAATGATTGAATGTCACTTTTACCATTTCCATCAATTAAAACTTTATTTATAGAATTAGGTACACGTGTTTCTAATCCATCAAGTTTTATTTCCGGCTTATTCAACGGAAACGATAGTACTCTGTAGAAATTCTCGATATTTTCTTGAGAATTGAAATTATTTACTCCAATAAATACTCTTTGAGTTTCTTTTTTTATTTGTTCAATAACTGTTTTTTTCTGCATAGTTGAATATTTAAATTGAGTCTGTGACACTTTATTTTTGACTAACAACAAACGGCGAACTAGGCCGTGTGCATCCTAATGTGCATGCGGTTTAGGTGGTTTTAGAGCCATTGCATTTTTATTTCTTGACAGATAAGAATCTAGTATTATCATCACCATAACCAAACTCCACAAAAATCTCGCCATCAGTATTTGTAGTTAAACAATATCTATCCTGAGATGTACCATTACTTTGAAAAACAGTCCATCCACGACTCTTAGCTGAATATCTAGCATTAGCACTCGTATCACAGAAACGTCCATCTGAAACAACAGTTAAACGAGGATTGACTAAATCAACAAATGCACCAAGATATCCAGATTCTCGTCCATGATGAGGAGCAAGAAGTATATCTGCATCTTTAACTGCCAATTTAAAATCATCCATTAGCATTAGCTTTTCGAATGAATCTTTTTGATTATCACCAGGTATAACAATTGTTATGAATGCAAATTCAATAACAGTTACGATACTAAAGTTGTTAAAATTATCATGGCTACAACCAATAGGTGTAAATGTTTGAATACTAAGTCCACCCCAATTCTCTGGTACTTTTGTGTCGTTTAAACTTCCTTTTACAACAGATTCATTGTATCTGTCTTTAATTTCGCAATATTTTTCAAACTTAGGTCGTGCACTATCAATAACTCCTTCCATAACCTCTGCATTTGTGAGAAGACGAGGCAATAAAAGGACTTTTGGGCTAAGAAAATCAAAATTCAAAATATCATCAATGTGATCAAGATGTGGATGAGTAATAACAACATAATCTAATTGATTAACGCCATAGTTCGCTTTTAAATATCGAAGCGGGCTAAATGCAGAATTGCGTCCAGAATAATCCCCTATACCTAAATCAATGACAATATGTCTATTGTTTGGGGTTTTTATATAAGTCGAATGGCCATGTTGAACATCCCAAAAAACGACTGAACAACTTCTTTTCATGGCAAGTTAGATTTAATTCGTTTAATTATATAATTGGTCTGCTTACGATATGAAAGAAGAAATAATATCAACAAAGAAATAAATAAAACAAGATTAGAATAATCTTTCAAAACAGGCCAAAACGATTCAACATAGACATATAACCAAATTATTCCTGTTGTCAACAAAACAGCAATAATTGTTCGAAAAAAATTATTTGATTCAGATAAGATGTCAATTTTTTCGTCAACTTTTGTAGCAGTTACATAGTCCTTATAATTAGCAAACTTGATCAACCTTGATTTAATTAAAATTGGATCAATAACTGTAGATCCAATACGGCTAACAATCAGTCCAATAAAGTAATACACAAAGAAACCAGTAAATATATCCTTTTGCATTAAGTCAATGTAACAAAAATTAGTTACTAAAAAAGACAAAATGACTCCGGGAATTAAGTTGTTCAAAATACTATATGAAGACAGTCTTTCAATAATTTCTTTCATTATGATTAGTATATAGTTGAATTGCGTTTTCTTACTTTGGCCCAAGGGTTAGCTATACGACGGCAGCCTAATGGAGCTGGCATTTAGTTGGTATTAGCGGCAAACATTTTAATTTTTTGTTTTGTCAAAATACAAATCACCTTCATCCTTTGTTGATCTGACCACCTTATTTCTTTTCTTTGATGAAATACAAAACAGAACCGCTTCATCTTGATGTCTATTCCCAGAGGAATATGCATAAATCGGTTGCATCAATTCGATTATTTCTCTGGAAATATTGTTCATGCTCGCATGGTGTGGAACTTTAAGAAAAAAGATGTTCTTTAGTTCCTCTTGATAATTTGGAATATTTTTAAAAGATTCAATACCTGCATCTCCAGTAAACAAGTATCTATCGCTATCAATATCAATTGATATTATAATACTTGCTTTATTTGTTGATGTAATACTCGTTTGACCTTCATTTTTTAGCTGATCACAAGGATTTATGCCTGCAATATAAAGTGTTTTAAAAGACGCTCTTATCGATGGAATAACCTCAATTGCTTCTTCTAATATGAAAGATTCAAGATTCTTTGTTGGTGGAAATAATGAATCAAAGTAATTTTTTGTTGGACCCAAAATGGTAACTTCCTGCCATAGTTTTATGGGTTTTTCATTATGATATACCTGTCTTAATTTATGGGAAGGTATTATGTCAATTAATCTTCTCAGCTGAGGTAATGACTCCAATAATTGAGAAGCTTTAATCTCAAGTAGTTGCTTATCTGATGAATTATATGATTCAAAAAGCCGATTAATTGGAAAGTGATTAAAATCGTAAAAATGTTTTGTTTTACTCACTTTAAGTTGAATTGATTCTTCAATATATCCTAGGATAGCTTCAGGGGTCTTATGAATCCACACTTCGCTAATATCTGAAATGAATTCTTCAATTAGAGGAATTAATCCACCAATATGATCACTATCATAATGAGTACAAACAACAATATCAGGCGCTTTTTTATTATAAATTTTAAGAATCTCGACCAACTTTGGTCGTACCTTATCTTTGTAACTTCTAGGTTGTCCACCATCAATTACCATTATTAAACATTTGTCTTCTTTAATCATTTCTATGATGATAGCATCACCGTCTTTTACATCTAGAATGTGGATTTTTAAATTCATTTGATTAATTTTTAAGGTAAGTTGAAAGGCATATTAATTCTTGCAGCTAACAAGTCAGCAACCAAATTTTACAGATTCATTAAATTATCTATCTCCCCCAAATGCAACCCCAAATGCCGCCCATAATCCCGGATCATTGCATCCAGCGTGATGGGCTCCGCTATCGCGTTCAGCCATACATTTCCAAATTTGGATTCGTCGACGCGGTCGGCAACGTGGGCAAAGTGGAGTGTGGTTGAGGTGAAGAGGGAGACGAGGTCGGGCCAGGGGGAGTGCTGGTAGTCTTGGAGGCGAATCCAGCGGTCGTTGTTACCGAGGTTGGCGTAATCGGGGAACTGGAGGGGTGTGGGTTGGTATTGGAGGTGGACGATGCGGTGGGTGTTGTTGGTGGCGGAGTCGCAGAGGTGGCCGAGGATCATTTTGATGGTGCGGT
>Ga0209125_1000181_pt1 | contig 100741 bp, 74 predicted proteins | sample BarGraIncub1131A_FD_184503 | JGI IMG/M metagenome (GOLD analysis project Ga0209125, IMG submission 184503) | Arctic peat soil microbial communities from Barrow, Alaska - Barrow Graham LP Incubations 11-31A (SPAdes) (version 2) | ecosystem: Environmental > Terrestrial > Soil > Wetlands > Peat...
CTCAAGAAATCGAATCCTGCAAAATGGCAGGAGGAAATTGAAAAATTGAAGCAGGTGCTTTGCCACTAAGAAAAGCCACAAACAAATATGTTATCATGCTAATTATCTATTTTGTCCGAAATTACTGCCTTTTTTCGGACAAAATAGAGTAAGCTCACTATTTCAGTTGGAGCAGATGTGTTAAAGTTGGATCATTTTTCAAACAGGAAACCCGACTTCGGAGGGTTGCCCCCCCCCTGCAAGGGCAAGGAACTTTTGGCAGCCGAATTTATTTCGAGCGGCTCAAAAGATACCTTGCTATGTTCTGTAGAACATAAAATCCGACTGATGACGGAGAGGAAGAAAGCCGATATTAATTCAGAAGATACCTATGGGTATATTTTGTCGCTTGGGCACAAAAGTAGCGCCTTTCTTCACCGAGATACCAATGCTTTTCCATACGTACAGATGCAGGTATGTCATACCCAACAGAGGAATGGAAAAAAAAACAAACCAACCAATGTTGGGCGGAATATCTCTATCTCCATTTGACAAAACGAATGTTTGGATAAACTGATAAATGGACACACGAATGATCCTTTCGTTTAATTTTATGCGGATTCAAGAAGCGAGGGAGTTACGTTTCAATTATTATCTGCCTCTCGTTTATCCGACATTTTTTTTATGCGTCTTTCGGTCGGGTCGGTCGTTTTCGTTTCAGGGGCTTTTCCGGTGCAGGGGTTAGGAAATACAAGGTTTTTTAGGAAAATACTACCAACGTGTGGAGATTTTTCTGAAAACAGCTTGCGGCTTGACCTTGTATTTCTGTCAAGACCCCGTAAACACCTTAGCACCTGAAAAACGAAATATCGACTTGACTGGATACTTCTACTGATGGAGGTTTGTAGTTTCTAAAAATATTTCTATCTTTGTAGATATAATATTGAGTGGACATTTAATAGTCAGTAAAGGACATTGATAGACAATATGCCGCTACTAAATCGTTACTAACAGAAATATCAGCGCAATTAAGTGATTGATAATTACGGAATAAGGAGAGAAAAGTTCATATCCCTCACTCTCCGCAAGAAAATTTCAGAACAAAGCGAGCTCGCTCGCCCTGAAAAGAAGTAGAAATGCCCTCGTCAAGCTTGCTTGTTCGAGGGCATTTCTACTTCTTTTCAGGCAATTCCGAAGGAATTGTTTGTTCTGAAATTTTCTTTAGCGCCCCCTCTGGGGATGGCGGCTCGAAGAGACGCAATTCCAAGAGGGGGATGGCGGCTCGCCAGAGACGCAATTCCCAGAGCATGGAATGTCTTTAACTATAAATACCTCACCATAATAATTAGTATAAATAAAATATTATATAATAGTTAATATAAATATTTTATTTCATACATTTGTGTTCATTGAATTGAAATCCGATGGACAAAGAATTGATAGACAACATAAATGAAAAGGAATATGGTGAGATTCTTCAACAGGCCATTTTGGAAATTCGAGCGACTCGAACAACACTTGCCAGACAGGTTAATAGCACAGTTAATTCTGCTTACTGGAATATCGGAAAACTTTTAGTAGAAAAACTTTTGGATGGAATATATGGAAGCGGTGTTGTAAGGAGATTGTCAACAGACTTGAAGTCGCAATTCCCTGATATGGGACTTTCTCCTCGGAATTTATGGTACATGAAACGCTATTATGAACTTTATTATAAGGTAGATACAAAAGTGCAACGCTCTGTTGCACTTTTACCATGGGGCCATAATGTAGTATTAATGGATAAAGAATTAACAATTGAACAGGTCTTTTTCTATTCACAAGAAACAGTTCAAAAAGGATGGAATAAAGATATGTTGCTCAATGCCTTAAAGTTGAACTCATATGAAATTTCCCAAGATCAAAATAGAAATAATAATTTTGATGTTTCTCTCCCTCATACACAAGCCAACTATGCAAATGAAGTGTTCAAAAGCTCTTATAATTTGGGCTTCATTGAAATTACTGAACCACTAAAAGAATTAGAGTTCGAAAAACGATTGGTTGCCAAAATCAAATCATTTATTTTAGAATTAGGAAAGGGCTTTAGTTTTATTGGCAATCAATTTCGTCTGGAGTACAATAGTAAAGAGTATTTTGTCGATATGCTTTTCTTTCATCGCGGTCTTCGTTCGTTGGTCGCAATTGAATTGAAAATTGGTGCTTTCAAAGCGGAATACGTAGGGAAAATGAATCTTTACCTATCGCTTCTCGATCGTTTTGAAAAAGATAAAGATGAAAATCCCTCTATTGGTATTATTCTTTGTGCCGATAAAGACCATTTAGATGTTGAAATTGCACTACAAGATATCAATAAGCCGATTGGAGTTGCAGAATATCAACTTTTGTTACCCAAAGAACAGCTTCAAACACTATTAATGGAGGCCCTAAACAATTTTTAATGAAGATATTGCAATTAATAATATGTAATATTCGTATTTTTAGGAACTGTCTATTTTATTTTTTACCCACACCCCATGAAAAACCCCACATTCCCCATCATCCTTCTCCTCCTCGCCTTCTGCCTCAACGCCAAAAGCGACGTCATCATGAGCAGAGAAAACACACGTCCATCCGTTTACGTTTCCATCCAAAATCTGGACAGCTATCCAGAAGTAGTTTTGATTGGGGTACGTGAAGGTATAGCCTTGACCAAGTCAAACAATTATTTCAGGATTAAACCTGGTGAACAGTATGGGATTCAAGAGTATGCTCCCCTCAAATTTTATGCGGTTTCAAAGGCGTATTTGGATAAGACCGGCATTAGTAACATCGACTGGGAAACCAATAAGAATGTAGTAAAATCGAATCTGGTAATCGACAGCAAAATATTCAAGGAAAAGGCACCCATCGTAGAAATTGTAATGGATTACAAAATCGCGGGATTCGATGATAAGGGTATTGTGCTTTATAGATCGCAGCAAAAATATAGCTATAACAACGGTAAACCCGCCCTTGTCTTACCGTTTGAATATAAGGGAGACCTGACCAAACTGCATCAGAACATTGAATAGGACTGCACCGTTTGTCGGTTCGTATGCGCTGGCCCATTTGGTAGTGGATTCCGCTTGTGCATTCCTTGTGCTGGGTGTATTGGACATTGGCAGCCAACCTATTCTAAGCCTGTTGATTTATAATTCTTTGGCATTTGTTTTACAGGTGCCCATCGGAGTTATGGTAGACAAATTTCTGAACCCAAAAATGGCGGCAATGCTTGGCTTGGTTTTGGTTGCATTTTCCTTTTTGATTTGGAACACTTTGTTTGCGGCGCTCATACTGGCAGGTGTGGGCAACGCCCTGTTCCATGTTGGCGGAGGAAGTTTAGTCCTTTCGCTTGATCTGAAAAAAGCCACCTACGCAGGTCTATTTGTGGCTCCCGGTGGTATTGGGTTGGCCCTTGGCACCTATTTATCCATTTCACACTTGGTTAGCAGTTTGTTGCTTTTCCCGATGGTGCTTGTTTTCGTATGCCTAGGTTTGTATTTTATTCAAATACCTTTATTCAATCGTAAAATGCAGGAAAAAGAGACTACCAAACAGAGTGTTTTGATAGTCTCCTTAATTCTCATTCCCGTCATTGTGCGCTCCCTAATTGGATTATCGATGGATTTTCCATGGAAAGAGCAACCCAACCTATTATGGATGTTGACCGCTGCTATAGCACTTGGTAAGGTATTTGGCGGCATGCTGTCCGACAAGTTCGGTCTGTTTAAGGTCGGTGTGGGCGGAATGCTTGTTTCAGCACCTCTACTTGCTTTTTTCCATTCCGTACCATTGCTTGGCATTTTGGGCATGTTCGTACTCAACTTCACCATGCCGGTGACATTGATTGCCATCTGGAGCCTGATGCCGAACAGAAGAGGCCTTGCTTTCGGTTTTACAACGGCGTCACTCTTTGTAGGCGCTTTGCCTGTCATCCTAGGCAAGAGTGGATGGTTTCAGACGGAGTTCATCGTTTTCACACTGATAGTCGTTTCTGCCATGATCTTGTTTGCGACCTTGTATTATATGGAGAAACAGAAGACCAATAAAGCCTGACCTATGGACTACGAAATGCTTTTTCTTAAATGTTTGATGCAGACCATCCTGATTGAAACGGCTGTTCTGCTAATTTTGTTCAAACTCGTATTCAAGATCAAAGAAATCGGGATCCTCCGTCTGCTATTCACCGGATTCCTGGCCAGTTTTGCTACCTTGCCCTATTTGTGGTTCGTCCTGTCCACGTATATTGATCAACGATTCTGGTTCATGCTGATAGGAGAGTCGTTTGCCGTATTTATGGAATCGTTTATCCTTTTAGCTTTGCTGAGAATCAAGTACCTGAAAGCCTTGTTCACATCGCTGGTTTGTAACCTGATCTCCTTTTCAATTGGATTATTGATCAACTAGAAAGCCTATTCCGCCATCAACTTGAACCTCACCAGCCGCATCGGGACGCCCTTCGCACCTTTGGCGTTCTGCAAACTATACAGGTATCCGTTTCTGAAAACCATCCTTGAAGGATTAATGATCAGGTCATAATCCTCACATACAAACTTGCTTTCGCACACGAAGCCGCCGCCATTGCTGTAAACCCATACATGGAACAGGTTGGCGTCCTTTTCTTTCGGGTATTCGAAGTAAAGCAAATTCCCCTCCGAATCCTTGATAACAGTCGACAAACAAGGCCTTGGTAGGGTTTTCGAAATGCGACCCAGGTCCTCTTCCATTTCCTTCAGATACTTCTGTCGGGCTTCTTCCAATTCTTCTTTCGTAATTCTGGGTACGACCATTGTCATCATTTTCACTTTTTCAATTTCCTCAAGCAAGGTTTTTTTCTGCTCCTCTATGGAAACGGCTTCACGAGTCCAGCCTAGACGTTTCTTTGCCAACAATGTTCCATTCAGGTCATACTCCCATAAATCACCGTTGTCCGGGAATGCCAGTAGAATCTTGTTGCCGCTGTTGGCAATGAATGGGGTCATGTATCTATTCATTGTGCCGTTAAAATCGACAGTATATGAAATGCCTCCACCTGTTTTGAAAAGGTAACCGTATTGAAAAAGTGGTCTTTCATCTTTATCCGTATTTCCGAACATCGCTTTGGAACCTGCTGTATGATGTTCCCAGATAATCTGTTCCTTGTTGTCGGCCGGGTTGACAATGGAGACAAAATGTCTGGTCACATCTTCATTATAGGATGTGCCAACCATTACGAGTTTGTTGTTGGGCAGTGCGACGATCTGCCCGGAATTATATTTCATTTTCAATGTTTTAACCCAATTACCATTGAAATCCGTTAAATACATGTTTCCAGGATTGTCAATGCCGTAGTAAATGGTGTTTCCATTGATCACACCAAGTGCGGGTTCCGTTTTCTTGAAGACCTTGCCCTTGGTGCTTTTCAGGTTGAATTCTTTCACAAATTTTCCTTGTGCATTGAATTTGGTGTAGAAATTTCGGTAGGTGTTGTTCACAATCACAGAGCCGTCCGGCAATAAGATCAACGATTTGCGGGCGCCTACGTTTCGACCGCCCAAAGAATCCTGGTAAGAATGGAAAACCGTATTCCAATCGTTCCCTTGTGCGAAGGTCTTGTCAGGGACCAGGCGAATGGTTCCTTTTTTGTACAATTCAACCAGTTTCTGTGCGGAAACTGGCAAAGCAGCCGTGAGGGCAATGCACAACAGAATTATAAGATGCTTTTTCATTTTAAAGTTGATTTTTTAGATTGTTACTCCATGTAAGTGACTTTTCCCGATTCATCGACGATGGTCATCACTGTTTCCTGTTCCAAATACGGTCTGTTGGCATCCACTTCGACGATTTCCCGCTGCATCCGGATCATCCCTTGATTTTCGCCCTTGCAAACCAGGGGTTTGTACAAGAAAACCATACCGAGGAGGCAAGCTGCCGAAAGTCCTATTGTCCAACGTCTCAGCAACGGGCGTTTTACGCGCGCTTCGCTCGTCGCTGAAAGGTCAGATACATTGACGGATAACTTGCCGTTTATGTTCGAAGGAAGCGGTGGTAAAACTACTTCCACATCTGAGTTGCTGTTTAGCAAACGTTTGATCCGTTCGGCACGCCCCTGCAGTTGGGCCAGTCGAAACGAACAAATATCGCATGATGTCAGATGTGCTTCCACTCCGGTCTTTTCATCCGTGGAAACCTCGCCGTCGAGGTATTTTTGCAATATGTCAGTGTCAATACATTTCATAACCTTGTTTTTTTAGTTGTTGCTCCATTTTGTCGAGTGACCTGGAAAGTGTCTTACTTACCGAAGAGAACCGAATGCCTGTGGCATCTGAAATTTCTTTGTACGAGAAGCTTTCGCTGTACATTTCAAGGATAGCTCGTTCGGTGGGTTTTATAAAAGCCAAGGCCTGTTGTATGATTTGTGTTTTTTCGGAACGATCCGGGGAACCTTCCTCGACAGGTTTATCCTTTACTTCCTCTAATGAACGATATCGTTTCTGTCGGTTCAGGTGGTCTGTGCACTTGTTAATCGTCACCCGGTAGAGCCAAGTGTTCAAATATAGAACGACTATGCCTCCATTCAACTTTTCATATAATGCGATGAAAACCTCCTGCACGATGTCGGAAGCACTCTCCCTGTCATCCACCAAACGGACCGCCAGCCTGTAAAGCCTGGTATAGTTTTCAGCATAGATTTCTTCGAAGGTTTTCAAGCGTTTTGAAGGATTTGTAAGCATTAGTCTTTTTGGGTGGGCATTTTGTGACAAAGCAAACGTTTTTTTAAAGAATTACATTTAAAAATTGTATTTTTAAGGTGAATTAGTTCTCTAAACCTCGCATCCCAATGAAAAAGGTCCTCCTCTTGTTGCTTTTCATTGTCACCTGCAGCCAACTCTTTCCCCAACGCTACGAAAATGACATCTTCGGTGACCCCACCTACCAATCAAGGGATCTTCAATACCAAGCATCTCTGAAGAAAGACATTTTCAACAACCTGACGTTCTCGGACAACAAAAGCAATGAGGTCAAATTTGAGAAGAAATACCTGGATGCATTTTACCCGAACCTGTTGGAAAACGCGGAGGCAAAATTTGATTTTTTCAGGTACCAGCTTTCAAAGTACAGTAATGAACGAAATTACAAGGCTACCTATTCCATCGATATTTTCGACAAAGTGGTCATCAGTGACAACAGAGGGAATGAATTGGAAATCGGTAAAGATATATTTGGGAATCCTACCTACGACGAAACCAAAAACAATGGAGCAAAAGTAAGCATTCGTAGAGATCTGTTTGGTAATTTGGAATACAAAACAGACCAAATTCAAGCGACCCTGAAAAAGGATATTTTTGACAAATGGACCTATGCCGATAATACCGGAAATAAGCTTGAATTCAGTGTTTCAACTTGGAATTTGTTACAACATCGATATGAAAACGAGGAGGAGATTCTTCAGTATCTGATTCATGAATTCGTACTCAATCGGGACAGGGACTACTCGAAAAAATCACAAAGAAACGCTAACATGCTTCCGTCAACAAAAGAGCCTGCTTTCAATAACTTTCCTAGTAAATGACGATGCAAAAATGTATAATCGGTTATCTGGTATTGGAACCAAACAACCGATTATACATTTTCCTACAAAAAGAGATAGGCCTTCTATTTTTTAATCCAAACAATCGAAGCCGGAGACCTGTCACCTTGATCGGGGGTTCCCAGTCGGTTCGCCCTTAAGTAGTTTGGAATGGCCAGTAGCGGAGTTCCGTCAGCCCATTGGCCTTTGATCGTCATGGTACCCTTAAACATATCCGGCCGCCATTCGATTTTTAACGGACCGTTTCCGATGGATTTGTTAATGTCCTGACCATCTGCCTTTTCAACGTTATAGATCATCGGTCCGTAGCGGAGAGCAATACGACCGCTGTCTGCCAAAATGTGTTCATCAGCTGTGATTTGCTGAATTTCCATAGGAATTTCCAAATCGATCTTATCACCCTTTTTCCAATCGCGGGTAATGGCAATATAGCCGTTCACTACGTTCATAGGAATTGATTTTCCATTGACAGACAATGACTTAAGGGTTTTCAATTCGGGCACGGATGTATAAAGTTCACTTGTCTTACGGTTTGGAACGCGAACATAAACGGTGAAATGCTGAGCCTGCTTTGGATTTACAGTGATGGAGACAACACCTTTCCAAGGATAATCGGTTTTCTGAATCATCTGAATATCGGTTCCCGCCACTTTCTCCACATTGATGGTACTTCCAACGTACATGTTCACATAGAGGCCATCGTCACCTTTCACGTACGTCCAGGTCGGGATCATCAGCAACGTTCGTGGGATATTGCCGACACAGCATGGGCAAACATGCCATGGATCGCGAGGTTGGGAGGTGGAAAGCGGGTTCGTATAGTAAAAATTTTTCCCTTCAAAATCGATGGAGCCAAGCAATGCATTGTACATGGATTCCTCATAAAGGTCAGCATATTTGGCATCGTGATAGGCAAGATTCATTTTATACTGGAAGAATATGAGCCCGCAAGTCGAACAAGATTCACAATAGGCATTGTTGCCAAGGGAATAATTCGGCCCGAATCCCTCAGAGGTTTCACCGCTTCCAACGCCACCGGTCACATAGTATTTTTTATTGACCATGTTGTTCCATAAGGACATGACAGCACTCTGATAATCGATGTCACCGGTTTGGGCAGCAACATCGGACATGGCTGAATACGTATAAACTGCGCGGACGGCATGCCCAACGGCTTCATATTGCTCAATTACGGGTACATGACTTTGGTCATATTCACTACCACCAGTTCGGCTGTCAAGAAGGAATTTAGCGAGTGTTACGTAACTGTCCCCCCTGCCGTTACCCTCCATATCATTGACGAAACGACCAAAACGTACCAACGCCTGTTCCATTTCCTGATGTCCATCGAACCAGACTTTCTTACCTGGTCCGACACCAATGTTTGTCACCCAACAATCGGCCAGTTTCTTGGCAGCATTATACAATCTTTTGTCTTTCCCATTAGTCAGGGTATAATGATTAATGGCTGATTCAATGAAATAACCTGCCACATAACCTTCATGGTTTCCGCGGCCTTGATCCGTCCATTTGCCTTTCCAATAATCTGCCGTATCGCGTAGTGTAAAAGCTGTCTGCAGATATCCGTCGGGTTCTTGAGCTGCTATAATGATGGGGATCCATTTCTCGAGGGTGACCTTCATTTTTTCCTGTGCGGCAATGATATCTTTATCTCCCTGAGGGTCAACCATCAGTGCTATGCACATGGATTCGACTGTCTGATGTACCCACGCATTTGAAAAGACATAGCCCAGATGCTTTCCATGAGGCTCGCCTCGGTTCGCTTTTCCTGCTTCGATAAAGTTGTCAAGTCCACCTTGTCCTGTAGTCAGATCTGTGCGCTCACATTGCGCGACACAGTAAGGTATCCAGCTTGTAATAAGTGCTTTAGCGCGGTCGTTCCATATAGGACTGTCAATCTTGTACCTTTTAGTATAGACCACGTCGAGTCTCTTGGCTGTAGGAGGAAAATGGACTTTAGCTTTCAGCGATGAAGATGATTTCATGGCACCTGCCTGTGAAGAAAGCGTAAGCAGATAATCTCCAGGAACGGTGAAGGTGGCTGTGGTTTTGAGAGCCGTCGGGTCAACGAAAACAACGTTGCCTGGTCCAGTAGCGCTCCACATCGTGTTTTTCAGAGGATCCACCGATTTGATGTCAGCAGCCAGATAAGTCTTGCCACCAACCATGACGTCACGGTCGCCACCTGCAGTGATGACAGGAGCAATTTCGGGAGAATTCAGCGTTTTCATCGCTTTCCATTCAAGAATGGTCGGTAAGAAACGGCTTACGGAATCCAACTCAAGCCTAAGCCTGGTCGTAGTGATTTCATCAAATTTTATAGGATTATACTGGTCGTTGATAAAGGTATAACTACCCGCATTCTTGACAGGTAGATAGTCCTTGCCGTCCCAGTATTTGAGTCGGTATGCCTGTGGAAATTTTGCAAGATTGTCATAGTTAAACCAGTAAATCTGCACCTCATCGATGGTCACAGGATTGGTCCATTCATACTGAAACCACTGATTGGAAAGGCGTTGTGGCCTTCTATTCTGGTTTTGAGCAGCAGTTGGGTTTGCCATCTGAGCAGCCCACTGACGCATTTGTTCGGAAACTTCGTTCGGAGTCTGGCCATCATTTAGAGCTGCAGTCTGACCACCACCTCGACCCGATCCTGTAACCTTGGCCAGAATAGCAATATTCGCTTTTTCGGTTCTGACATTCTGACTTGAACAGGGGTGGCTAAGCCCCATCCCAAACAATGCCAGCAGAGTAACAATCAAAATTCTATTATTTTTCATTTTTCAGAAATTAGGGATGCACACTCAATTATTCATTTATCTTAAGGGTAAAAACCAGTTCTTCCTTTCACTCAAGGTTTGGTATAAAGTCCCATCATAATTCGCAGCCCCTTTTCGTCCAGCAATCTTAGTAGCCAGCCAGAGGTCGTCATTCCTATGCAGTGCCATACGTATTAAGTCAAAAAAGCGATATCCTTCAAACGACGTTTCAAGTGCCGCCTCGTCACAAATCATGTTCTCAACATCGTTAATGGAATCATTTAGGCTTGACGATGCAGGAATTGAATAATTATTATTGGCGAAAGCATCACCTGAGCCGCGGGAGTGAATACCCAATGTATTGTTAGCAGTAAATCGATACTGGTTGAATGAGAGAAGATTTCCAGCAGCTTCTCTTTCTTTCGCATTGATGTATTTGTTGATGTTAGTGGGATATAAACCATATTTCAGGATGGCAAAAGCAGATTCGGGGAAACCGGCACGATTCATTGCCTCTGCAAATCGCAGGTAAATCTGTCCACAACGATACAGCGTGACACTACTGGCATTGAACTTGCTAATGGTCTGATATGATGAAGAATAAAGACTTCCTGAGGTTGGATTTACATCATTGATGGGTGAAGTCTGACCCGTAAGATCTTTACGAGTTGAATAAACGGATGACAGACGAAGATCTCCTACCCATAACGGCATGGCATCATACTTTACAGGAGCATACAACGTATCCCGCAAAACACCATTTAAATAAATGATGCAATTGGATTGAGATTGGGATAGTTCAATCAATTTGTGAGAAGGTGTAGCTTGGAAATAATTGTAGTTTAGTGTTGTTGAGTTGAAAATATCACCTAGACCGCTGTAGCCTTCCTCTGAAGACGTTGTTTCCATTGGGATGTAACTTATAATCTCTGTGTATCCGACATTCGAAAACATGCTGCTGTATGAGTTTAGAATTGTGTTAAAAGTTGACGATTCAGTATACCAAGTAATTTGATTAAAACCAGGAATAACCGGATTCATTTCATCCGACAGATAATCATGATAAAATTTGGCAGCTTCCCGATAGCGTTCGCCCCAAAGGCACAAATCTCCCAAAACCACACGGGTAGGAAGGAAAAACTTCTTCGAATCCATACCACTGATGGCTCCATAACCGGGTAACGGTGTATTGACGTAGGGTGTCAGATCGTCCACAAAATAGTCGCAAATCTGTTTGATGGAATACATCGGATAGGTTTTGTTGGCTGCGGCTTCTGTCAAGATGGGTTCTGTTATGAAAGGAACACTTCCATAAATTGTAGCAAGCTGGAGATACGTCCATGCGCGAAAGGTCTTTACAGCCGCAAATTCCTTCATGAAGACGTATTCATTCCTTTTTTTCAAAGTAGTGTCTACATGTGCTAGGTAAAAGTTGCAATTGTTGATGACTGCGTAGTAGGTTTCGGCTGCATTGTACACATTCTTTGCGCCAACATTGAACTGAGCAAGCTCCTGAAGATCGACGGAAGCTTGAGGAGTGAGTTCCACCAGGTCACCCCGTATTTCGCCCAACAAAACTGTTCTGTCTGCAATGTTCTGCATTTTTCCGATAATGCCCATAACGGAGTAAACCGTATCTGTTGCCTGGTCTAGCGTGTTGTCCTGAGAAAACATGACGAGTTTTGACGTCGTGTCCATCATGTCGGTACAAGACGTATACATCCCCAAGGAAATCAGGGAAAGTCCCGCTACTAGTATTGATTTGATTTTCATAGTCTTTTCCTGTTAAAGGTTAATCCTGACACCAAGCGTGAAGGTACGTCCCTGAGCCAATAATCCTCTGTCGATGCCCTGAGCTAGGACACTGTTCCCTAAGGAGAACTCGGGGTCACTACCCAGATAGTTCGTTAATGTAAGCAGGTTGTTGGCGGTACCCCAAATGGTTAAACCTTTGATGTACATATTGTTCATTGGCAGATTGTAACTCAAGGTCAGGCTCTTCAGGCGAATATAGGATCCATCTTCAATCCAACGGTCTGAAAACCGACTGTTACCCATCACATCATTGTAATAGATTTTTGGAATGTTGGTAGTTTGTCCCTCCGATGTCCATCTGTTTGTCAACGCCGTTGTCTGGTTGAAGAATCGGCTGCCACTTTCCAGAATGGACCGTTGGTAATTGAAAACATCGTTGCCAAGTGTATAATTAAACACCACATTCAATGTCAGGTGTCTGTAATTCAGGTTGGCAAAGTAATTTCCAAACAGGTCCGGGTTCGGATTTCCGATGACGGTACGGTCCGATTCATTGATTACATGATCGGGTGTCAGATCCGTAAATTTGATGTCACCAGCTCCAAAAAATCGTTGAGTACCTGTACGGGTCAAAACATAATTTCCGTCAGCATTGGCATTCTCTGTAGTGGCATAGACGCCTTCCGTTTTATAACCGTAAAAGACACCGACGGGAGAACCTACCTGGGTTAATACCGTTGCTCCATAAATGTTGGTGGTAAAGGATGCATTGTTGTTGGACAGTGCTGTGATTTTATTATCATAATTTGAAGCGTTCCAACCGATTTCCATCTTCCAGTTTTTGGAATTCAGGATTTTGGCATTGACTGAAACGTTTAATCCGGTGTTTTCAAGCGATCCGTCATTGCTCCAGATGCTTGGCAAGCCACTGTTGAAAGCAAGATCTTTCAAGGTGAGCAAATTGCTTGTCCAGCCCTTGAATGCATTTACCTGCAAATTCAACGTATTGTTAAACAGATTGATATCCATTCCACCTGTCATGCGTTTGGTCGTTTCCCATTGTAGGGTGGTGTTGCCGATGTTTCCGATGCTGAGGCCATCGATGGCGCCCAAGATTTTATTTGCCGTGAAATAACTGCGGGAAGCCGTATAATCAATATCGTCGTTTCCAGAAATGTCATAACCAACATTCCATTTCAGATAATCAATACGACGATCAAAATTGAACCATGGCTCAGAAGACATGACCCATGCTGCTTGAATAGACGGGAAAAGGCCCCATGCCACTCCTCCCAGTTTCACCCCTTCAACGGCATCTCTGCCGAATGCTGAAGATGTTTCCATGCTCACCGCACCGGTCAGGTAATACTTTTCCCTATAATTATAATCAATGGTTGAATAGTAGGTTAAGGATCGACTGATGTCATCTGCACCCGAGGTTGTTTTGTTGTACAAACTAAGCGACATGTTGGGCATTTTGTCGTTCCCAGTGTTATAACCCTTTTGAAGGTTCAGGCTGTAGGTGTTGTTTATAAAACGAGCACCCCCGAACACCTTCACCGTATGTGCAGCATATTGTTTATCCCAAACGATTTTCGTATCGCTAAAGAAACCGTTCTGGTGTGAAGACAAGGACTTGGCAATATTATAAATGGTTCCGTTTTTATCGACCGTTAGTGTTGGAACACCTGTAATCGGCAGGTAATAGTTTTCATACGAATTTACTGACGTATAGCAGAAATGTTCACTGACGTAAAGATTTCTGTTTAGTTGATATTTGGGAGAAATGGCGAGTGTAATCAGGTTGTTGCTGAATGAATTCTTGTTTTTTGCTTCACCATATTTGAGGATACTACTGGGATTGGCAAGTGACACATTCCTTCCGATGACTTCATCCAAATAATCATCTGATTCGGAATAAAAGGAGGAGAGTCTGCCTTGTGTATCGTAGGCATATGGATTCAGGAACGGAGACTTGATCAAGCTTAAAAACCCAGGAGAGGTAACGGTGGAAGTCTTGAAATCGTCTGTGACACCATCATCCCTCAGGTTGCGCTGAACATCGCTGAAGGAAGCATCAAATCGAGCTGTCAGGTTTTTGAACAAACGGATGTCCGTATTGAGACGAAGGTTGAAACGTGAAAAATCATGTTTTTTCAACGTGCTTTCACCATTCGTATAGCCAACGGACAAATTGTAGTCAGCTACGTCGTCACCACCTTGAACATTGATACCGTAGCTTTGGGTGAATGAATTTTGGTAGGATTCTTTTGCCCAATCCGTATTGTTATGATATTGTTTGTAATAGTAATAATCAGGATCTACTTTCAGAAATTTGAACTCCGTCAGTGTCGTACCGGTCGAACCCAATAATTCGGAAGCGTAGGAACGATATTGAGTAGCATCCATCATGGATGGCAGTCCAGGAATAAACTCATAACCACCTGACATTGTAAAGTCAATCTTGGTAGCCATGCTCTTGTTCCGCTTGGTATCGATCAACAAGACACCGTTGCCACCCTTGGCTCCATAAATGGCCGTACCATTTTTGACCACCGTCACTTTCTCAATATCACCTACATTCAGATTGGCCAACAAATTGTTATAATAGCCATCGTGAACCATGGAACGATTTAATTGCATGTCCATCAATACGCCGTCAAGGACGATAAGCGGCTGGGCATTGGCACTCAGTGAATTCAACCCGTTCATGAACATGACGCCACCAATTCCCGGTATTCCGGAACGTGTAATGGTCCTGATATCTCCGCCCAGTTTTGACTCGATTTGCGGTTCTATGCTTAAATCACTGGAAAGATCAAATCCAACGGCTGAAGCACTTTTAGTAGCGGTAGTTCTGTTTTGATAGCTTTCTGCGAAAACCTCTGAAAGCATGGATGCATCAACCCCTTTTGTTCGTTTGGAAAGGGCGCATTGAGTCAGGTTATAACCTTCCACCTGCATGGCAAGAGAAGTGACATAATCGGGAACCTTGATGGAATAAGTACCATCTTCTCCAGTCATCGCCGTATACTTATCATTGCCGTAAGACTGGACCCGCACCCCGGCTAAAGCGACTTTCGTGGCAGCATCGGTGACCTTCCCGGTAATTGTTTTCAGTGAGATTTTGGTAGTCTGTTCAACAGAAGTCATCGCTTTCGAGCTTTCTGATGTATGTCCGAAAACCGCTGTGGATCCCAGAAATAGCAAGCAAAAGAGTCCGGTTCTAAAAAGACTTTGTTCCATTCTGTATGGTTGAGTGTATATCATTATATTCTGATTTAGTCTTCACGTGGTTTCAGGTAGATACAGTCTATAAACATCTCCCTGTTGTAGGTCGCCAATTCTCTGGTAGATATAAAACTCTGAATTTTTAAGGAGACAGTAACCTCGTTCTGATTTAAATTGCATGTTGGAAACTTAAAATCTGGAGCGACACAAACCGTATCGACTTTATAGGCATTGTTGGTAAAAGTTCCGCCATTCGCACAGTTGAACGTTTTTGCCGCACCGGTTTCATCCACATAATACAGAGTTGCCCTGAACTTACATGGTTTGAATGCTTCCACGGAATCTGCTTGGGTCACTGGAGTCTTGTAGACCGTTTGTGGGGCAAAAATGATGCAAACATCGTATTTGCCTGCCAACGTATTCTTTACCTGGAACGTGATGGTTGGATAGGATGCTGTCGGAACGACATCCAAGTACGCATCGTTTGATAGACCCTTTCCAAGCGCATAGCGTAAATTGAGGGTGGATTGGGCATAAGTTAGAATGTTTGATTCCTGCTCCGCTTCGGACTTTAATGGTTTGAAAAAAGATTGTTGTATGGAGAAAGGCCATTTGTCCACCTTGTAAATAGTGCCATTGCTGCATTTGGTGCTATCTGTCACTTCAGAGAGAATGCCACCCGATTGAAAGGGTTTATGAAAGACATGTTGCAAGGGCACCAACGAGGTGTATTTTGTCGAGACTAAAGAATCGTTGACAGATGTTTGCAAGTTTGCATTGAATATCAAATCACTGATCAGGTTATGTTTTGTCCAATAATCCTGCAGTGAATCTGCATTCTCAATAAAGGAGAAATCAAAATAGGGATATATCTTAGCGTAAGCCGCATCCCAGGCTATGTCGGAAGGTGCGATCAACATATAGGCACTGTCTTCATCATTCAAAAAACCCAATTCGGTGAGCAGTGCGTTTTTTTCAATCAATACAGAATCCACGTAAACCGTTTTCCCATCAACAATTCCGGAAGAAACACTGGCGAATTCATCCAGTGAGTCTTTCTGAAACGCCTTGAAGAATGAGGCCAACTTGCTTAAATTCTGATCGTTGGATAAATTCTCGTAAATATTGGCTGAATAATTGATTTTTCCGTCTAGTATATGGAGAACTCCATTCTTCGTAACGATGTTCGGAGTTGCAATGTTTACATTTCCAAAAACGAAACCCTTAAGGCTTTTCTCTTTGCCATTCAGCAACATGACGTCAAGATCGGTGGTGGTGGTAACCGAAAAAAGATAACGGGCAATGTGATTTCTGACAAAACTTCTTTCGACAACACGTTGACCGGCATCTGTCAGACAAAGATTCAGGAGAGAATCCTTGTTGAAAGAACCGTTGTTCGGAGCCCAAATTGTGAATGTCTGCTCGGAGTTCAGCAATTCAGCAAATGAAACCGTTGACGCATTGCTGTAACTGGACACATTCGTGGCTTCCAGTATTTCCCTGAAATCGCTCAAATTGTCCTGACTTTGCATATCAGCCCAAAGTGTTTTGTCGGAATTGAGGCCTGAATTGGTGTCGTAATGACTGTCCCAGGCATCACTGCAGGAATTCAATGCCAGCAACAACAGGGCTGCAGTAAAACCTGCATGGAATATTCTAAATGAATGTTTGTTCATAGGATCAATTTCTAGTTATCATTAATGAGTGTCTTCACCCGCTTCGCTGGCATAAACGCTCTTTGGGCACAGTTCAATATAGTCAAATGCGAATTCCGCCTTATTGTTGTCAAGCACCTGTTTAAATCGCAGGTAGTGATCTTCGTTGCCAGACAAATACGTTGTGGTCAGAATTCGACGGAACAGCGTTGACTGTGCTCGGAAAACGTAGTAGGTCGTTCCACCTGCATAAGCCCGAATAGCGTCTGAACCTTTCATATAGCCACGATTACGCAATGCCTTATCGACGGCTTTATTTGCTTCAGGGTCTTTAACATCTGCAACCCAACCGATAGAAGGGTTGCTTGCACCTTTTCTCAAATCAATTGGAATGCCACAAGGTTGATTGTCGTAAAAGACCTGGATGATTCCACGCCCAGGCATGGCGCAATAACCCAAACGTACTTCATAAATGCCTTCGGGCACTGGTGGCAGTTTGAACGAAAAGTCAAATTGACGTAAAATGACTACTTCGTCCCCTTCATAACTCCAAAAATTGATGTGTCGATTTCGGACAGATACCAGTGACTCATCGGTAAATGTCCAATCTTTAACGGATCCGGCTTTAAAACCAGTACACGTATTCGTGCCTGCCCGTCCACGTGCCCCACTGGTCATGAAATCGGGGGAAAGTGTCGTTGCATCAAAACGAAAACGGATATTGAATACTTGATCTCGGGTTTCAGTGTTATACGTCAAAATATCATCGATGTAATGATAAACCCCATTTATGGCGCTTTGATCGACAGAGGTTTCAGAAGGCTCCAAGACCTTGACACCCCGTACGGTGTACATGGAACCGACCCCCTTACGGTTAATAAACAAACCATCGTTGGGAGCGCTGCATTGCAGTAGGGTATGTGGACACATCGTCTCATAGTAATCCGTAACATCACAATAGGCAGCTACATTCATTCGTGTCTTAATCTCTCCGGTAATGGTCAGTTCGTTGTAATTTCCCAAACGATCCAAAAAGTGGTATGCAACGAAGCGGTTCAATGGATTCTTAGGATTTTTAAAATCATCGTCATACTGGTTTGCATCTTGTGGATACGTAACATCATAAACCTGTTTGGCATAGGCGATTAATCCATTGAGGGTCGTGATGCCTTTATCCGCATACACCGAATTTGGTTCTATAAAACCGGTATATTTAAACTTTCGCGTTTTTGGGTAATAGGCCGTTTCATCTTCATTTCCTGTGTGATAAAGAATTCCTATCTCTGCGGAGTCATCACTGACACTATAACCCAAATCCAGGTATTTTCGGAGTCGGTCGTCAAAGCCAGTCTTGGTCAAAGCACTGTAAAACAAAGATATGGTGGAATCTTTTTCAAGCATGTCAGGTAACATATCATTGCTGGTGGATAACACTTTGTCAATCGTATGTACCACCCCATTCTCCACAGAATCATCGCGAAGTATGATCTTTGACGTCTTGTTGATGTAATAATCGATATTATTGTTTGCGCCTGTATCGCTGGAGATGCTCAGATAGCGGTCATTCATGTTGGTGGTAGGAATAACACCATCGTTCAAGTCGGTCGTATAATAGGCGATTTTTATCAAATGGTTGTAGGCCAGTGTGTCACAATCATCGTCAGACAACTCTGATACGGAATTCAGCCCTTTTGCATTTAAAAAATACTTCATGGCCGTATTCGTTGGGGCAAAACAGGTATAGGTGCCATATGTTGAAAGCAAATCATAGATCTTTGCGCGTTGCAAAACGGTGATAAAGTCGGTGAATTTTTTGTCTTTGTTGTCTTGCAGGTAGTCGGTCAGCATTTTACCGGTAAAGGTGTAATACCTTTCTTTTGTCAACTCTTTTTCGCAGCCGGTCACCATGAATTGCAGCACCATCAATACAACAAAGAACCATATGGTATGTTTAAATTTAAAATTCTTCATAGTTTAAAAAATTAGTCAGTGATGGATGAAGTCGTTTCAGTATTATAAGCAGGGTTCTGCTTCAATTTGTCATTGGCATCCAATTCGTCCTTGTTATACGGAAAATAAAGTGAATACGGTGAATTCATTTTTTTTCGTAATGCACTCTGATTCTCCGTATACTTTTTGATGGCAAAATTGATTAACCGTGCATTGTTGCCTTCTCGACGTGCCAGTCGTACCAGGTCAAACCAACGCTTTCCTTCAAAGAGCAACTCTCTTTGTCTTTCCTTCAAAACCAGGTCTTCCATCGATGCACGGGAAGTGGCATACGTATTGTAGACCAGTGTGTCCGTACGACCCAGCGAGATGTTGTTCGCTCTGTTGTAAACGGCAGAAACCAACGAAAAAGCGGAGTGGTAATTGGCTTTTTGTTCGGGAGTGGCAGCGTTTGCAGTAAAATCGCCTGCTTTTTCCACTTCTGCCTCCGCCTTCATCAGCATGACGTCTGTAAGTCGGTACAGAATCCAATTCGCATAAGGGGTACTACGCCTGCTATATGAAACTACAGGCCCGTTTGGATCTGATGTAGAGGTGTTGAACATTGTAATCAGACGAGCATATTTGTCGATGACATAAATCCCGCCAACATCTTCTATGGACTCCAGGTAACGACAGTCTGTCTTCTTGAATACTTCATTATTTCCATTAAGAACAGATTTAAAAAGTAGTTCAGATGCGGCCAAGTAACCAACATCAGTTGAGTTACTGTAGAAATCTGATATGAAAGAATTTTCATTGCCCTGATTTTCCTGAAAATCCAGTTCGAAAATACTTTCAAAAGAATGGCCGGTTCCAAAGATCTCCGTATAGGCATTACCTGAAAAAGCGCCACTCACCAATTCGTTGATTAGTGGATACTTTCCATACATTTTCAATTTGGTTTTTGGATTGTTTTTCTCGGTGGTGTAAGCCTTAATTTTTCTATCAATGACCAAATCGCAATATTTGATACTGTTTTCATAATCCTGTTTCCAAAGGTACATGTCAGCCAGAATGGTATAGATGCCGTCGCGGGTAATCTTACCTGTATTGCTGGTTTCAACTGCGTATTTATTGACGGCATCATCTTTGACCAATTCGAGGTCGGCAATGAGGACCGTAAGTATTTCATCAAAACTAGAAGCATAAACTTTATAAACCTGATTATCATCAATCGAAGGTTTCGTAACAAATGGAACATCGCAGAACGTACGTATCAGATAGAAATAGCACAAGTCACGAATCGCCGTCACCTCCGCTATATTGGCCTTTAGTTCTGACATTGTGTAGTTCGGATCGACGGTCTGCACTTTGGGCGCGTAGTAAATCACCGTGTTGCAACGATTGATGATATTATAGAAACTTGCCCATTGGGTATAGGGATTTGTAGGCAACAGATTGCCTTTTAGCATCTGAGTTTCTGTTTCGGGTGTAGCGATACCTGCCACGATATTGTCTGAACGTAGTTCACCCCAAATCGCCATACGTTTAATACATTCCGGTGATACTAGTCCTGCATAACAACTTGTCACGGCATTCTCCACATCCGATTTATTCGTCCAGTAGTTTTCGAGTACGATATCGTTCAGCGGAAGAATATTCAAAAAATCTGAGCATGCTGTCGTAACCACCCCAATGCAACATGCCAGACCAATGTCCTTTATGTTTTTAATTTTAATCATAACAGTTAATTTTTTCATAATCCAATGGTGATACCTGCAGTTATTGATTTTGCACGAGGCGTCTGTGATGCATCATATACCATACCATAGCCACCATAACCAACTTCCGGATCTGCACCCGAGTAGGTGGTGAGGCAGAACAAGTTGTTGGCACTTATGTACATTCGTATCTGACTCATGCCGAGGCTCTTTACAATTGCCGGATCGACGGAATAAGACAACTGCGTATAGTTGAGACGGACAAAAGAACCATTTTCTACAAAACGATCGCTGCCCAACCAGTTGTAACCATAGTTGAACAAGGCACGTGGAATGACAGTAAGGTCCCCTTCTATACGCCAACGCCAGTTGACTGCCTTGCTCTGATTGTTGTTCGAGTACATGCTTTCAGCATTCATCCGTGCCGCATTGATGATCTGGTTGCCAATACGGAAATTAAATTGATTGTTTAAGGTCAGGCGACCATAGTTGAACTTGATCCCGAATCCTCCGGTAATTTTCGGTAGGGAACTGCCTAGATAAACGATATCGAGTTCGTTGATATTCCCATCTTTGTTGATATCCTCATACATGGCATCACCACCCTTGAAAATGTATTGGGAAGTGGTTCCATAACAGAAATACATCGGTTTTGTCCTACCGTTTTCATCCAGAATCACTTCATTTTTTGCATTACGGACTACTGGTGAATTTGGACCGGAAACGCCCAATACCTCATTCTCCGTGTAATCACTGTATTGATACACACCTTTGTATTTGAAACCATAGATGGTGCCGAAGGAATTCTGTAACTGTACACGTGTGAGGTAAGAACCATTGGAACGATCGAATTGACTGTTCAAGCCTTTAAGTATCGTTTTGTCCATTTCTACTATTTCATTGGTGTTGTTTGCTAAAGAAAGATTTAAATCCATGGAGAACTTTCCGTTGCGTGCAAGCCCGTTACCGTTTAGATTCAATTCCCAACCATTGTTTCTCATGCTTCCAACATTTTGAAAAGCGAGTGTTGTATAACCCGAAGAAGAAGGGATGGCTCGTTTTTCCATCAATAGGTCGGAAGTCAGCTGTGAATAAAGATTTATATCCGAAGTAATCATATCGTCAAGGAAACCGAAATCAAAACCGATGTTGTATGTTTCTTTAGATTCCCATTTCAAATTGCTCAGACGAATATTGCTGGGGTAGATGGATGTTTGACCGATGTAAGGGTTGGCTTGAGCATACTTGCTGAAATATAAATAATCAGCATTGGGTTGATTTCCGACTTTACCCCAACCAGGACGGACAGAGAGCATGGAAATCCATTTCAGATCCTGCATGAACTCTTCATCAGAAACATTCCAACGAAACGATACGGCGGGGAAGTTGCCCCAACGCTGCTGTGGGCCGAATTTGGTAGACCCGTCGCGACGAACTGAGAAATCTGCCATGTAACGGCCTTTATAGGCATAGTGCGCTGAAAAGGTAAAGTAAATACTTCGCCACTGACCTGCACCAGTCGAAAAACCATTGATGATGGCTTCGGCCGCTGGAGAAGTGATGGTACCTGAGGGCAAACCATTCTCAGAAGTGAATTGAGTGCTGGAACTCCCGGAAGTCGTTTGAGCTCGCAACATCGCCATGAATGAATGATCTTCATTCTTAAAATAGGGCACATAGGTCAATGTATGTGTTGTCGTGATACCAAGGCTCTTGTATGCTTCCGAGGTCGTGTAATTGGTATTTGAGGCAGACCAGCCTGATGTGACCAAGTCAGAAGGGTAGAAGCTGTCGTTATACTTGTTGAAAATGCTGAATACGACCTTGCCTTCATATTTCAATTGTGTTTGTGCACTCTCTAAGCCAAGCAAGTTGTAAACAAGCTGGAACTCAGGTACAATGTTGTTGCTTCGTTCTTTGTTCTTTGCCAGTGTTGCCAATGCTACAGGGTTTACCATATTGCGCTGATCGAGCAATTCCTCCGAGGAATTCGAAAGCATGTGGTAATACTCGCCGGTGCTTCTTCCTAAGGCATCTTGTTCATAAATAGAAAGGTTGGGCATCTTCTTATAAGCCAGAGACAACAAGTTAAATCTATCTCGGTCATTATAGTCAATATAGTTCTCATTATTATCTGTATGGGTCAAAGAGAAGTTTGTAACAATTTTAATACGGTCGGAAACAAAATAATCCAACGCTACACGAGTGGAGAAGATATCCATTTTTTGACCGATCACAGAGCCGGTTTCCGTATCATAACCACCTGAGATCCTGAAGTTGGCCTTTTCACCACCACCAGATACGGAAACATAATGGTTTTTCTGCATTCCAGTCTGATTGACCGCTTTCCTCCAATCCGTATTGTTGTTGTACATCTGATACTCCGAATAGGTCGGATCATAATTGAATTCAATGATGTTGGCAGCATTATTGCTCAGTCTCGAATTAAAATAAGACTCTTTCATCAACATCGTATATTCATCACCGTTCATCATTCTGTAACCCTCAGGCTGGGATGTACCGGTTAAACGGAGCGAATAGGTGACAATAGAGCGCCCGCGAGATCCGCGCTTGGTTCGGATGTCGATAACACCATTTGCACCCTGTGAACCCCAGATAGCTGTCGCAGCCGCGTCTTTCAATACCGCTATTTTTTCAATGTCTTCGGGATTTACGTTGAGTAACTGAGCGAATTTTTCTTCGTTGGCATTGTTAAAATCGAAATTGTTGCTTTCGTCCGTTTCCCAAACGTTTCCGTCAACAACAATCAGCGGTTCTGAATTGCCGTTGATGGATGAGACTCCGCGTAAACGCATGGTTGTTCCTGAACCCAGATTGCCTGAATTGGAAACAATATCGAGTCCGGAAATGCGACCCTGCAGTGCATCACTAATGTTTGTGAAGGGCAAACCCTCAAATTCCTTGGCGCTGATGAGCTGAGATGCACTTGATATTTCGCGATCCGGGATGGCAAGTCCACCAGTCTCAACCCGCTTCTTGGAGCTGACAACAACTTCTTTCAATTGTGTATCACTAACCATTTTCACTTTGTAGAAGGTGCCGTTGATCGTTAAGATGGTGGTCTTATAACCGACACAGGTGATCATGATCTTATCCTTTGGATCCTTCAATTTGAAGGAAAAATTTCCATTGACGTCGGTTATATTATGAGCGACGATACGGTTTGTTGCGTCTACTTCCTTTACGTTCACCATGACCATCGGCCCATATTCGTCATAAACTGTCCCACTGATGATTGTCCCACCCGACTGAGCCTTTAATACACCTGGTAACAGTATGAGAACCAGCAGCAAACAATTGAATATATACTTTCTCATTGTATTACTTTTTCGAATTTTTGGCTTTGATATTCATTCCAAACTGAGAGCTCGAAAACATCAAAGGTTTGTCAATCTGATGGATAACAGCGAAATTTGACGTCTCAATTGCATTGGCTATAGCAACTTCCTTGGTGTTATACTGATACTCACGTGCCATTAGGTTACGTAGATTGGTATTATCGGTTACATGACGCAAGTTGCCTGCATTGTCTTTGATACTGATGCCATTGTTGTCTGCATTGACAATAAGTTTGTAAAACCGTTGCGTTGCAGCATTCATCAATGCCGTTTCAAAATTCCCAGTTGTTGTACCACCTCCAATATATAAGGAGTTATCCTGAATATGATACTTCACGAACGAATTGACTACGTTCTTTAAGCTGTCTTTGGAAGTGCCTTCCGGCAGTGCATCAATCTGCTCCCAGGTAGGCAAATTTCCGCCATCCTGAAGTTCCTGAATGGATTCATTTGTCGGTACGTATACCGTATAATGATAGGTATTGAACAAACTGATGTTTGTGCTACCGCAAGCATACAACTTGTCTCGAATCTTTTCAAAATAGGGAGTTCCTTTCATCAGATCAAGAAACCTCTTGAATTCAATATGATCATTGAGGACATCGTATACAGACTTCTTGCAGGTTTGTAAAGGGCTGCTTTCAATGATGTATGTTTTACCGTTTCCTTCGCTTGATTCATCGTAAATCTGACTGACGGTTAGTTCTTGGTTGTTTTCTATCTGATAACCGCCGGATACTTTCATTGCACCTTCTCCACCAGCGATGTTGCTGACCTTAAGGGTACCGCCACCCTTTGTCTGGTAGTAGGTGTTTCCACTTTCAACATCACCGATCACAACATGGTAATCGAGCATGTCTTGCAAGCGATTTTCAATCATTGAATACGTGGCCATACCAATGGAGTCTTTCCTTTCGCCCGTGCTGACATCATAATTCCAAATACTGGCTTTTACTTTTTCGGGTTCAGACAATGCTGCCGGATCGTACCAAAACTTATAAAGTTTGGTTGTTGTCTGCCCAAACGATACGGGATCGATGTATTGAAGCAACGCATTATTGGTAGGGATGAAAAAACTGTAATAACTATCCATGGAATTCAGGTATGCAAAGTATTCAAGGTCCTCGATGGCCCAATAAAAGATCTTCATGTTGTCATTGATCAAAGCAGGGAAAGAGACTGAAGAAAACGCAGTCGGGCTGAAAACCTTATTTGTTAGATAAATGGCACCGTTGCATCCGAGAAAGACGCTGTCGATATCATTGGTTGTAAGACCCATCACATTGCTTGCATCGTTCAGGACAGTTCCAAACTTACTTGGAACAGTACTTATGAACGAGTTAAGCATATTGTTATTAATCAGTTTGGAGATAACATTATCCGGTACATCTTCCCAAGTTCCGTAATAATTTCTCAAAACCTTTCCTCCTTCATTGTTGAAATACCGGTTCATTGCTTCATTGGTAGGTATGAGCATCACACCCATATTCTCCTGCACGGCAATATCGTTGCTGGTGGAAATGACTGTACTGGCGAAGTAACTATTCCATCCCGGATCAAACTTTAATGTTCCGAGAACTGGGCTGCCATCAGGAGCGACAGTGAGTGGTAAATTCCCCTGAGAACGTTTTGAGAAGTAACGCTTTTGATAGACCGAATCCACGTTGGCCCCATAGATGCGGTTGTAGTTACTGGTTGCTGACGAATTGTAATAAGGTGCAGTATATCGTTCCAGCAATTTGCTATAGTTAGATGTTATGGGTTTTTGACGAACGATTTCTGCCATATTGTCCAGAGGAATCATGACCTCAGCCATTTTGTGGACAAAACCATTCAGACATTTGATATTCTGTTCTTCGATGGTGATACCGTTAACACTGGCATCACCTGGATTCCGCTGGGTTTTGAAGTTAAACAGGAAATCGTAATCGTTGTTCGTAATTCTATTATACGACAACTGCTTCTCTAGGAAGTGTATTATGGGTGACGGTGTCATATCCTTTAAGCAAAGAATACCATCCGCATTTGTCTTGTAAGGTGCCCAATATTTTGAATCCGGCATTTCTGACGGTAGGATTCTTGGAACAGAGTCGTAAATGGAGATTGCTGTCAATCGACGCATGCAATCACCTTCTTTGGGGCCTTCCGTACTTGACAATGTCATCGTTTGATACGCATTGTTTATCATGGCTCCGTTCAATAAATATTTTTTCTGGGCGGTTGACAGGTCCTTGTAGCTTCTGACACCCCAGGGGTTATTGGCATAAAATCGGAGAAAAGCATCGTCATCTGCTACAAAAAGGGTTTTGCTGCCCGTTTTGGATAATACATCCTGATAGTTCAGATCTTTGATCAATTCTACGTAATTGGTGAAATTTCCCTGATCGTACAGGTATTCGTTGATGCTGCTGCCCAACCAACCCGGCATTTCTTTATCCAGGTTGTAACCGGAACAGGAAATAAAAAATCCACATTCAGATAGCAGTATGCACGCGATGATCCATTTTGTGGAGCGATGTTTCTGCAACAGTTTGTTGATCATGATCGTATAATTTGGTTCTTCTGATGACTAACGAGTCTTTGTCATATTTCCGAATTGGTAAACACAAACAAATCGAATTAAAGGGTATCGGCAACCTCTAACTCACTGAAATTGAAGACTTGATGCCTCACAATTAAATAGTTCCTGATTTTATGTAAAAAAGCAATTAAGAGGCTGCCACTTCAAAAAGGCAGCCTCTTAATTATGGGTTCATGTTCTTACTGAAACATGCTTATTCAACAACAATCTTCTTGAACATTCTACCATCCGGTGCATCAAACACCATCAAATAAATGCCTGAAGCTACGGAAGCAGGTACACTGACAGAAGAAGTTCTTCCGGAAACGAAGGTTTTCATAACCTTCTGACCGCTCACAGTGAACATTTCAACAGAGACTGGTTTAGCCAAATCTTTAGCGAAATCAATGTTCACCATTGTACCGCGTTTAACCATGGTCGGATAAACACTGACCGTGTTGTTTTGATTGACAGCAGCAAGCCCAGTCGGCGCATCATAACCAACTACCTTGAATTCTATGATGCTCGTAGCAGTTGTGCTTTTCATGGTGACCTTTAACTTGGTTGCTAAGATGTCAACGTTCAGTGTGTTGTACTTGTCTCCTTCGGAGCCAATCAAACCAAGCGTTTTCCATTCCGTTCCATCATAATAATCGACACCTGTAGAGTCAGGGAATGCCAGACCGCCACCATCGGTACCCCAGTAAACTGAAATACTCTTGATCACTTCTACTGCTGGCCATTCGTACAATACCCAGTCTATTTTGCCATCGGTTCCATTCCAGTTGCCGTATCTCCTATGCGTATTGTCTGTGGAACTCTTCGGATCATAGCCATCATTGATAGCAGATAATCTTTCCCAGTCTGAACAGAAACTTGTGGAAACAGTTGCTCTGGAGGAAAGTAAAGAGTAGGCGTTGATAGCATTCTGAAGCGATTCAGAGGCGGTGTTGAATTCAACCATCAAACTTGTAGTCGATGTAAATACGACAGATGCGTTTGTATAAGCTGTTTGTAGTTTGTCCTTATTTGGAAGCGATGTACTGTCAATCCATATTTTAGCATCAATCAACTTAGCATCAAGAAGATCATACGAAACTCTTGCAGTATCAAGTACCAAGCGGTAGGCTTTCAACTGTGTGATGAATGCACTCAATGTTTCCAAGGTGCCACTTACAAGTAGTGTTTCTCCCTGTTGTTTGAGCGTTGCGACAGGGGCGACATAACCTTTCGGGAACGTGTCTTTCAACGCACTTAAACCAATAAGTTCATCGGTGAGCATTCTTTTATAGTCATCAATATCATTCGCAATTTTCCTCAAACCCATAACCTTGAATTCGCAGATACCTGTCGCTGCTACACTGGCCATGGAGATACGAAGTTTGTTGGTCTTAATATTGCTCAATGCCAAGGTGTTGTATTGATGCAATACAGAATCAATGTTACCTGCTTTTTTCCACTCGTTGTTTTCCCAGTATTCTACAAAGGCAGTAACGGGTGGCATAATACCTCCACCATCGGTCCACCAATAGACAGATACACTGGTAAGCGTGTTGTATTTGTCCCAATCATATTGTACCCAGTTCGTTTTACCATAATCGGCATCTCCATTCCAGTTGCCATAAATCGGACGATCTCCGGTTTTCTCAAAAGAATCGGTGGGGTCAAAGCCATCGTTGACCGCTGAAAGGTTTTCCCAACTGGCTACAAAAGAAGTGGAAGGGGTGGCTATAAGTGCCAGATTTTCCGGAACGACACCATCAATATACAAATGAATGGCAGTATGCAGCGTTGCATAGGTAAGATCAAAGTCAGCGTTCAAAGCAGTTAAAGAGAAGAAGACCAAATATGAATCATCAAATGCATTGATTAACAAGCCTTTGCCTGGATACGTAGCTGAGCCGGGTTTGGTAAGGTTTTCAGCTTCCATCAGTAAGTTCTGCAGTGAAAGGAACTTTTCTTTAGCTGTACCAAGTAAAATGATGAAGTCCTTAATTCTAATAGTATAGGCATCAAGTGAATCTGCATTGTTTTGTGTGGCGACTACGTTATCAGCTTCCGCAATTTTTGCAGTTATCAAAGTAGCATATCCACCGGGAATGGAATCTAAACTAACTGCTTTAATCGTATTGATACTGGTCTGAATCAGATTTCTAGCAAATGCGTTTGGATCTGAAATGAAACTCAGCTTGAAATTGTCCACTTTGAATAATCCATGGCCATCAAGTGCGGAAAATGCGCAGACGGTACTTAATTTCCCATTGGAGCGAATCCCGAATACCAGTGAATCACCTGCTTCAACCTTGATGCTAATGGCCATCGGATGGAAAGGGCCGTTCCCATCACCGTCAATGGCATAACCAGCGTAGTCGTAGGTTTCACCTGGAACAACGGCAAGGGATGTTGCTCCAAAATACTTCGCTTTGGTTCCCTGTGAATTTGTTTTTGCAAACATACGTTGAGTAGAGTATCCGCCATTGGGGACTGTCAACATACAGCTGATGGAATACGTTCCGGCAGGAAGGTTCTTTACGGTCTGTGCAATTTCCATATCAGCGATGCTTCCTGGTGACCATACGCCAAAAACGTTGAGGCCATCTGGAGGTGTACCACCATCATTCGTATTTAGGAAAGCATCCGATAGGTTTTCACTGGATATGTTCCATCCATTGATCACTACAGAAGAGTGGAAGAAGGCAGGTCCTTCCTCAAAACTAGGGTTCAGCAAATAATTTGCAGTTACATCCTCTTGTGCCTGAAGGCCTAGAGGAACGATCATCGAAATGATCGCCAGCAGAATCAATCGTAAATGTTTTTTCATTTTTTTTGGTTTAAGTACACTATTGTCAATTTGAAAGCTAAAAAATTCAAGACAGAAATAAATGAATGAAATAGGACGCTTCCTATCCGAAGGGACACAAGTGGTTTGATACAGCCAAAGAAACTGCTTCTTCAATCAAATAAATGCAAGGATTTTATAAAGAAATGAAAGAATACTCCAATCGGGGAAAACCTACAAAAAATTGTGTGATTTATAGGGTTGCAGGGTCAATGCATGTATAGGATTTTTTGAGCGACCATTCTCGTTTGTGTCTGAACCTTAATGATATAAACGCCATCATTGATTTTTCGTTGACTCAAATCAATGACTGCCGTATTTTCAAACCTGTTTTGAAAAATCAAGGTTCCCTTAGTGTCATAAATACCGACCTGATAGTGTGACCCCGGTTGCATTTGACCTACATTCACATAAAACAACCCACTAGTCGGATTCGGATATACCAAAATCGGTACATCAACTGCTGTATTTTTATTCAATGAAGTCAGGGAGTTGAAATCATCCGTAAACGGAGAACCATTGAGGGTGGAGGAGGCTATCCAGTATTCGTATGAATTTGGGTTGTCATTCGGGTTAGCATACTTTGAGGTTAAGGTGAATCCGTCTCCGTCCGGTGTCATAGGCCAGGGATACGCATCGTCGTAAGTAAAGGAAAGTACCACCTTATTGTTTCGATCGAACAGAATGACTTCTTCGCCGGAATTTGAAAGGTTCTTTGAAAAATTCCCGGAAGGATACTGTTTGTATTTCGAAAAAAAGAGGTTCGGTTTGGATGCGACCACATAAAATACACCTGGGGCCAGGAGTTGCTCATTGGGGAACTGGTAAAATACAGCCGAATCAAGTTTCAATCCTGACAAGTCGATAGGTGTGGTTCCGGTATTTTTAAATTCAATGAATTCATAATCTTGTCCGTCAATGGTGTCGGTGCCAATGATCGAATCTTTGGGATGATAATTCAGTTCAGTTACTTTGAGTTTGGAATAATCTTCGTCAGCATTGCTGAACAGTACTTTCTTAAGTGGCCCCCAGACACCACTTTTATTCAACCTGGTGTTTAGCACAGTGGTCTGATTGAAGGTCACTTCGACAACGCCTCTGCCCGATTTGCAACCGGCAGCGATGCCACCTCCGACGACTCTGGGGTCTGTTTCATCAACCGTGTAATAAATAATGCTTCCGGTAGTCAGTGCATTCGTATCAAGAATCTTTATGATCTTGCTTCCAGAAAAGCTTGTATATCGATCGTAGCATGAAACTCCGTCCACAAGCACTTCAGGTGCAAGCATCGAGGTGTAAAGCCCTTCATTCAACAACTGTGTTTGCAATATGGCGGTGCGTTTTGGGAAAAACGTATTGTACATGGATTGAGTCAAGTTAAGCCAAGTTTGCTTGGTCAGCGATGGACTGGTTTTTGCATCACCCCAACGGGCTGATTCGGCAATAATGGCATAATCAATTTGAGCGGCTCTTGATTTATAGAGGTTTGCCGTAGCCTCAGGAGTCAGAAACCCACCTTTTGTCAATTGTTGGTAAGCTCTGTCCATAAATCGTACCTTGTACTCTGCATTTTTTGACATCTTGTAATGCAGCCATTGAGGGTTGAAATCGGTCATTTTGGTGATGCTCATTCTTCCGTTGGTGCCAATATTCACTCTGTTTTCCTGTAATCCAGCTCCATACAAAGCGTTTATGAAAAGACTGTGTTCGGAGTCATGTGTCAGAAATCGGAACCCTTTTGTCTTATCGTTCCGATTGTATAATGCGTAGTAGTTATTGGGCATGTCATCGCCATAGAATGCCGATACAGGAGCATCAAAATTACCCGTGTAAAAAATTACCAACATATAATCGATCAGGTTATCCACATCCACCCATACTTTTCCATTCGGATCCGAACTTCCATCCGCTTTTTCACCCAACAAGGCAAAGTAATTTGCATAGATATCAAAACCTGTAGCACATTTGGTCCACAAGGCGGACCAAGTATCGATAAGACCATCTGTCACCTCATCATAGTAGGGCCATTGGTCTGAATTCACTTTGACGACATCGTAATCTTCGGCATTCCCGCCCAAATATGATTCTGCAAAGTCCGCTTCAGCACGTTCGTCGGTTTGGAAAATGCCCCAATACATGCCATTCAGATACAAATGATAATAGCGTCCCCTTTTGTAAGGCTGTCCCATCTTTCCCTGAAGGTCACGACTGAAAACGTCAGCTATCATCGAATTATAAGTACTTCCTTCTTTGCTCCAGGAGTAGTTTTGTTCACAACGAAGATCAATACAATCGAACTCTTTGGCACCCTCGTCATCAAATAATGGATAATAAAGCTTCTTGGCACCATATTCCTCTCTGAAATAGAAACGGAAAGCATGTTTGGGATTGTCTCCGCCTTTCGAGGCAGCTCCACGAATACGCAAACCAGCATTTATCTGGAATTTCTGGACGCTGTTCGTATCAATCAATTCTACCGAACAAGGGCGTTCCCATGCAGCACCGCTTTGTGCAGCATTCACATAAATTCCTGTAGCAGAACTGAACAAATTATCCATATCCGTAACAATAGAAATGGATGGAATTTGCTTGAAAGCAGCATCGATATAGGGTGAATAAGCCGCACTGGTCATTACCTCTGAAGCCATGGTGTAATCGAGTATCTGTCCATTGAATGTTCCAGAAGGCCATTTCCAGCCAGGGTAGCCCTGAGTCTTTACTTTGTTCAGGAAAATGTACGTGTTTGTGACCGAATTGGAAGGCGCACAACCCGTTTTGACTAGTGAGGCCCTGACCACGTAACCAGGAGTGGCTCCTCTACCGACGGGTTGACTGGGATCTACATTTAATGCAATGGAGTTTCCGCTAAGCATGGCTGTTTTTGAAGTTTTGGGATCACTTCCGTCAAAGGTGTATAAAACGTTGCAGTCTGGAAGGGGTGAGGTTAGTGTCAAACTAAAAACATCGTTGTAAAACCCTCCTTGCTTGCTGAAAACAACACTACTGTTGTTGTAGTTGAAGGGTGTTGTAGGTGGTACTTCGGGTGTGGCAGTCATCTGAACATCAAAATAGATGTCTGAACTATTTAACGAGAGATTCAGAACCATGACTGAAAGGGTGTTGTTTCCGTTCACCAATCCCAATTTGGTGGCATCGACCGTAAATGTTTCGTTGCCGACGGGATCGTGATTCACCAGTGCCAAGGCAGTATTCGTAAGTGTTGCCGGTGTGTTTACGGACAGTGCCGTTTTCCCATTGATCGTGATGACAAAGGCATCGTCGTAATTAATTGTAAATGTAATTTCTTTCAGTGAATCCGCCTTTTGTGCCGTGAAATTGGTACGAAGAAAAAAGGTGGAATATAAATTTCTCATATCTGCCATGACCGTCCCTCCGGCGCCCTTGCCATAACGAAAAGGGGCAGGGCCTGAACCCCAACCCGAATCATTGTACGATGCAGTCAACAGTTCAGCTGGTGAAACCGTGGCTGCATTGCCTTTCAAAAATTTATAGGTACTCCCCTGTGCAAAATCGATTTGAGCACAAACGTGCTGAAAAAGTGCAGTAGACATGAACAATAAAAGAAGTCTTAAAGAAAGTTTCATCTATCAGCGTGTGCCATGAATTTAAGGAATGCGCAAATATAGCACTATAAAAAGAAAAAGGATTGGTCTGAAAAGCCTGGCGTTACTTTTATGTTAATCTGTTCTACCTTTTTATACTGGGTGCGTATTTTTTAATGCTTTAAGGGGGATTCAACCCACATAAAATATCAATATTTCCCCTTCGAACGGTGTTTTTTTCCCTAAACTTGCAGCACTTTAGAAACGTTGAATCAATGAAATACAATTTTTTAGCAATTTCTGTCCTAATTACACTTTTCTCCTCACTTGCTCAGGCCACGACCTATTATGTGTCTACAGACGGCAACGACTCCAACAACGGTACCTCCCTGACCACTCCTTTTAAAACCATAGCAAAACCCTGCGGATTAAGCAACTTGGTGGCTGGTGATCAGATAATCGTTTGTGGAGGAACCTACCTTACGACGGCTTCCATCACACTTTCCAAAGCAGGTACCGCCAGTGCACCAATTAGCCTCGTAACGTACAAGGACGAACGCGCACTACTTAATTTCACCGGCATTGCTGCTGGCAAGCGTGGTTTTTCTCTTACCGGTAGCTACTGGTACATCAAAGGATTTGATGTTTGCAAAGCGACAGACAACGGGATATACATCGCCGGAGCCAATAATACGGTCGAATTCTGCTCTATGTTCGAAAACGGAGACTCTGGCATGCAGTTATCAGGGGGAGCCCACGACAACAAAATCCTCAATTGTGATTCCTACTGGAATGCCGATCCAACCGATTATGGCGATGCTGACGGCTTTGCCTGCAAGATGGATGTGGGCACCAACAATTATTTTTACGGTTGTCGTTCCTGGCTCAATGTGGATGACGGTTGGGACGGTTACCTGAGAGGAGCGGACAACGTCAGTACATTTTTGGAAAATTGCTGGACCTGGAGAAATGGTTATTTCAAGAATGGAACGGATGCAGGACAAAATGCCAACGGGAATGGATTCAAAATGGGTGGCAGTGACGACAAGTTGCTGAAACACAATTTCACACTAAAGAATTGCATCTCTTTTGACAATAAGGCCAAAGGTTTCGACCAAAACAATAATAAGGGCAATATGGTTCTTTACAACTGTACCGGTTATCGCAACGTTGGAAACGATTTTAGCGTACCGTCAACACTACCCGCAGGAAAAACCTGCACCATCATCAATTGTGTGGATGTAGTCAATACCAAAGTATCACTCGGTTCCTTTGTCAGCCAAACCACCAACAGTTGGTTGTCGCCTTTCACAGTGACTAGCGACGATTTTGTTTCACTCGACACGCTGGGAGTGACGGCTAAAAGGAATGCGGACGGAAGCCTACCCAAACTGAACTTCCTACGCTTGAAAGCAGGCAGTGACTTGATCGATGCCGGCACGAATGTCGGTATACCATTCAACGGAAGTGCTCCTGATCTGGGTGCTTATGAATTGGAGTTGCCTTCAGTCGTAAAAACTACTACCCAAAATAACTCGCCTTATTTTTCCGGTAATCAATTGGTGTTTCATGATGTTTCGCTTAAATCGGAATGTTTTCTGTTTGATATTCAGGGGAAACAAATCCTCCATGCTTCATTGAACAATTCATCAGTGACCTTGAACTGTGAACAACTTCAAAAAGGTTTGTACGTGGTCGAAATTGCTAGCCTTGATGGCCGTCAACGCTTTAAACTTATTAAATAGCACCAATGCCCAAACGACACATACGTACATTCCTTCTGTTTTCAGCGCTGTTCATTTTTTCTCCTTTTGCTGCCAAGGCCATAACGCCTGCTTTCCCAGGTGCTGAAGGCGGTGGCATGTACACGACGGGTGGACGTGGCGGCACTGTTTATTATGTCAATACGCTTTTAGACAATTCCACTGGAAACAGCACCACCCATGAAGGCTCCCTTCGATGGTGTCTGAACCAGACAGGCAAGCGCACTATTCTGTTCAAGGTCTCGGGCCTAATCACGTTGGGTAGCGATCTTTCCATTTCGAAGGGGGATGTGACCATAGCTGGTCAAACGGCCCCCGGTGATGGCATTTGCCTGAGGTATTATCCCACGTACGTTGGGGCCAACAACGTAATCATTCGTTACATGCGTTTTCGGCTTGGAGATACACAACTTCAAGAAGATGATGCCATCTGGGGAAGGTATCAGAACAACATCATGCTGGATCATTGTTCCATGAGTTGGTGTGTGGACGAATGTGCTTCTTTCTATTCCAATAAGAATCTGACCATGCAATGGTGTCTGCTGGCAGAATCACTTCGGAATTCGATTCATGGCAAAGGTGCTCACGGTTATGGTGGCATTTGGGGTGGAGAAAATGTTACGTATCACCACAATATGTTGATTCACCACGACAGCCGGAATCCACGTTTCAACGGCTGGAAACGATCCGGATTGAGTTATTGGACAACAGTGGCCGAAGAACGGATGGATTACCGGAACAATGTTGTTTACAATTGGGGTGGAAACAGTACGTATGGCGGTGAAGCAGCAGGCAAATACAACATGGTGAACAATTATTACAAATGGGGACCGGCGACGGGAGCAAAATCACGGTTGGTTCAGGCGGATGTTGATACTTCCAAAGCCATTTATCCGCGACACGGCAAATATTACCTTTCCGGAAATTATGTGTACGGTTATCCCACCATTACCGCTGATAACAAATTAGGCCTTTACAACAAAACTGGTTTTCCGCTGGATACCGTTATTGTAACAACGCCTTATGCTTGTAATCCGGTGACCACGCATTCAGCCACTAAAGCATTTGAAAAAGTGTTGGGATTTGTTGGCTGTTCACTGAAACGCGATACGGTTGATGGTCGGTTGGTGCAGGAGGCAAAAACTGGTACATTCACGTACACTGGTTCCAACGGCAGCACCAATGGCCTTATTGACACGCAGTCCGATGTGGGCGGCTGGCCAACTTACAATGCAACTACGGCCCCGGTAGATACAGATATTGACGGCATGCCGGATGTTTGGGAAACTGCAAACGGACTTAATCCGAACAATGCTGCTGATGGCAATGCCTTTATGCTTAGTTCGGAAGGTTATACCAATTTGGAAGTTTACTTGAGCAGTCTGGTGGGTGCCATCACCAATCAGCAAAATATGGACGCCATCTCCGGAATTAAGGATCCTACAACGCTGTCAAACAACGAATTGGGCGTAATTTATGGTTCTTCCACGCTGAGCATGCGATCCACAAGGCCGATGATTCAGGTCCAAGTTTATTCCACCGACGGGCGTCTTATTTTGGTAAAAAAAATGTCGGGTGAAACGGAATGGAGCAGTCAGACTCCGTGTTTGACCGCTGGATTGTACTTTATAAAAGTGAATCTGGTTGATTGCTCAACTCAAACTTCTAAATTTCTTGTGCTCGATTAGGCCTGTGTTTTGTTACCTTTGTAAAAAAGGTAGATGATGGAACTCAAGATAGGCGATAAGGTCCGGTTCATGGACGCAGTAGGTGGTGGCACAATCACTGCTCTCAAAGGCAAGGACATGGTGTTGGTGCTCGAAGAGGATGGTTTTGAAACCCCGGTTCTCAAAAGACAATGCGTGGTGATCGATACGACGCCAAAACCGACGATAACTCGCCCGGTTGCAGCTCCTGTCGTTGCTCAACCGGTCGCGCCGAAACCGGTTCAGCCGAAACAACCCGAAACCCGTGCCGGTGAAATCCTGAACGTGAGCTTGGCTTTTCTGCCTGCTGAAGGGAAACCCTTTCAGGAGTCCCAGTTTGAATGCTACCTGGTCAACGAGAGCAACTACACGCTGATGTTCAATTATGCTTCGTGCAGTGGAAAGACCTGGACCAGTCGTTTCGCAGGGAGTGTCGAACCCAATTCCAAGCTTTTCATCGAGGAATTTGGCAGGGAAGTCGTCAACGAACTGGAGAAAATATACCTACAGATCCTTGCCTACAAACCAAGCTCCTTCTATACGTTCAAGAATAGTTTTTCGGTTGAAATAAGGCTCGACACCGTCAAATTTTATAAGGTTCACTGTTTTAGGGAAAACGAATTCTTTGACGAGGATGCGCTGGTCGTGCCTGTTATTACAAACGATAATGCCGAAAAAAGCTTGCTGATCGAGCCGGAGGACATTAAAAAAGCGGTGTTTGACAAAATGCCTGAGAAACCCAAAGGCTCTCAACCGCTGCCTCCCAAAAGCGGACCGTTGGAAATTGACCTGCACATTGACAGCCTGCTGGATACGACGGCCGGGATGGACCATTCAGCCATGCTGAACCATCAATTGGAGGAATTTCGGAAAGTTATGGGCGAAAACCGCAACAAAAAGGGCGTGAAGATTGTGTTCATTCACGGAAAAGGCGATGGCGTATTGCGTTCAGCCATTGTGAAAGAATTGCTGGCGAAGTACAAGACCTGTCGTTACCAGGATGCTTCTTTCCGCGAATACGGATTCGGTGCCACCATGGTGACTATCGGTTAGAAAATTAAATAAAGAATAAAATGGCTACGAGGTTCAGGACGGTCAGAATTCCGAATCCAATGAACAACGGCTTTGCCAACTCTTTTCGGTTGCCCGAGAACCCCATGGCGTAAAACATTTTCATGACGTTGTTGCTGAGGGTGGCGATGAGGCAACTGGCGGTGAGAACGCCCAGTGAAATACCCGTATAATGCCCTTCCAACAAGTTCAGTATAAAGGGGGTGATGTCACTTGCTCCCGAAACAAAGGAAAGCAGCGTCAAACCTTTAGTTCCTATCCAGGTCAATGTAAAATAGGTCAATGCCGTAAATACGATGTAGAGAAAGGCAAAGATGAGGGCAACCTTGAATTCCAGAGGATTGTCTTGTATTTCCACTTCCTCCTCCTGGGTGTTGGGAATGTTCCGGCTCTCGCGATTGCCACGACGGATTAAAAAACCGATAGCGATGGAAACAATCATAAGCGCTGTCATCGGAACAACCATCATACGGAATGCCTCAGCGTTGAAAATCGCAATGATGATCATCAGACGGAGGAACATCATGCCGACTGCCATGAACATGGCTGTGGCGTATTCTTGCAGGTGCTCGGCATTGGCATGCTTGCATTTCCTACCCAATATGGTGATGGTGGCTGTGCTGCTGTATAGACCGCCGATGAGCCCCGATACGACAACGCCAGACTGCGGGAAAATATAGCGTTTCACGAGGTAACTCAGGTAGGAAATACCCGAAACGATTACCGTAGCGAGCCAGATGCGATAAGGGGTCAGGTTGATTTCCGGGAAAATGCGTTCGTCCGGAAGCATAGGCAGAATGATGAAACAGATGAGCAGGAATTTTGCCAGTGTGATGAACTCGTCGTTATTCATTTTCTGAGCCAGTTCCACAAAGGTGGACTTCATTTCAGTGAGCACCAGCACAACTACCACGACGGATACATAAAACCAGGACTCCATCAGACAGACCATCGGCCCCATGCAGTAGGTAATCAGGGCCGTGATAATGGAAGTGATGCCGTAACTTGCCAGTTTGTTGACCTTGAACCAGTAATTCAGACCGAGCAAGATGACCAATGCAAGTCCACCACCTGCAAAAAGCATGAAATTTCCGGGTGACAACTTGTACAAAATGTAACCGAACAGACCAATCAGCGTAAAGGTGCGGTCGGAACCGAAAAAGGTGGCTTCCTTATTCAGGTTCAGCCGTCTTTGAGACAACCCGATGAGCAGTGAAAACGTGATGATCAGCAGAAAGTCGGTCAGCCCGGCCGGCAGTGCATTGGTCCAACTGTTCATAGTCTATAAGATTGAGGTTTCATTCCATTTTGAGAAGGGCATCTTCACCAATTGTGAATTGTAGTATTTTCGGTCACCGGTCACTTCTTCACCCAGCCACGACGGACGGTCGTACGCTTCCGTTTCGCTGCCGAGTTCCACTTCAGCAATAATGAGTCCTTGGTTTTCACCCAGGAATTCATCGACTTCGAAAATGTGCTTGTCCACCTTTATCTCGTAACGGAATTTGTCGATATATCCTTCGGTGCAGAGCAGTAATAACTCCTCCGCATCAGTCAGGGAAATCTTTTTTTCCCATTCATAGCGGCTGATTCCACCGACGTCGGACTTGCCCTTGATGGTAATGTATCCCTTTTTACCCTTGGTGCGGATGCGGACGGTTCCACCTTTGCCAGAGGCCAAGTAGCCTTGCCGGATGCGGGACTTTTTGAATGCCAAATTCCGGAACTCAGCGACAACCAAAAACTTACGTTCAATTTCGAGGGGCATGCTTTTAAACTTGTATCGATCGGGGTAATCCCGACTCTTGCAAATATACTATTATAAATCAAAAGGTATAACTGCATTTGACTTTGTGATTCTTTTATGTTAAATAACATTGTTCTGTAACAGAAATTCAGAATTGGAATTGGTCACCGCTTTTTATACTTTGCAGGGCCTTTTTGCGAAGGCGATAGTTATACAAATCATCTGTTACAATAACTTCTAAAGTGTTTAGTAGTATGAAAGTTTATCAATCTAATGAAATCAAGAACATCTCAATAATCGGGAGTTCAAGATCTGGGAAAACCACTCTTGCAGAAGCGATGCTTTTCGAGAGTGGTTTAATAAAACGACGTGGAACCGTAGAAGCGCACAACACTGTGTGCGACTATTTCCCTGTAGAACACGAGTACGGCTACTCCGTTTTTTCCACACTTTTTCACGTGGAGTGGATGGGTAAGAAGCTGAATTTTATCGATTGTCCCGGATCGGACGACTTTGTAGGCGGTGCAGTAACTGCCCTCAATGTGACCGATACCGCACTTTTACTGATTAACGGAGCCTACGGAGTTGAAGTCGGCACCCAGAACAGTTTCCGCAATACTGAAAAATACAACAAGCCTGTCATTTTCGTGGTCAACCAGCTTGATCAAGACAAGGCAGATTTCGACAAAATATTGGAACAACTCCGTGAAAACTACGGTCCCAAGGTTGTTCCCGTTCAATATCCCGTCGCTACCGGCCCCGGTTTCAATTCCGTCATCGACGTGTTGATGATGAAACGATATACCTGGAAACCCGAAGGTGGTGTTCCCACCATCGACGACATACCCGCCGGTGAAATGGCAAAGGCAGAAGCCTGGCATCAGGCATTGGTAGAAGCCGCTGCCGAAAACGACGAAAACCTCATGGAGAAATTCTTTGACCAGGGTACACTCACGGAAGATGATGTACGCGATGGTATCCGCCACGGTTTAGTTTCCCGCGGCATGTTCCCCGTTTTCTGCGTTTGTGCAGGTCGCGACATGGGCATCCGCCGTCTGATGGAATTCTTAGGCAACGTGGTCCCTTTTGTGACCGACATGCCCAAATTTCACAATGTGGCCGGCGAAGAAGTCAATCCCGACCCCAATGGTCCCACCAGCCTTTATTTCTTCAAGACTTCCGTTGAACCCCACATCGGTGAAGTTTCCTATTTCAAAGTAATGTCCGGCAAAGTGCACGAAGGCGATGATTTGCTGAATGCCAACCGCGGTTCCAAGGAACGTATCGCCCAATTATTTGCCACGGCAGGCTCTACCCGCATTCCGGTGGAACAACTGGTAGCCGGCGATATCGGCGCAACTGTTAAGCTTAAAGATGTAAAAACCGGCAATACGCTGAACGGCAAGGGCACTGAAAGTACCTTCGACTTCATCAAATACCCGGCCTCCAAATACCGTCGTGCCATCAAACCCGTGAATGAAGCCGACATCGAAAAAATGATGGTCATTCTCAACCGCATGCGTGAAGAAGATCCAACCTGGGTGGTTGAACAATCCAAGGAGTTGAAACAGACCATTGTTCACGGCCAGGGTGAATTCCATCTGCGTACTCTGAAATGGCGCATGGAAAACAACGACAAGACGCCCATCCAGTTTATCGAACCCCGCATCCCATATCGTGAAACCATTACCAAACAATCCAGAGCCGATTATCGTCACCGCAAGCAATCCGGTGGATCTGGTCAATTTGGAGAAGTCCATCTCATCGTTGAACCTTATGTGGAAGGTATGCCCATGCCAGAAATCTACAAGTTCGGCGGTCAGGAATTCAAGATTTCAGCCCGTGATGTTCAGGAAATCAAACTCGACTGGGGCGGCAAACTCATCTTTGTGAACAGCGTCGTCGGTGGTGCCATCGACACCCGTTTCCTTCCTGCCATCCTGAAAGGCATCATGGCCCGCATGGAACAAGGCCCGCTCACCGGTTCTTACGCCCGTGATGTTCGCGTTATCGTTTATGACGGCAAGATGCACCCGGTGGATTCCAACGAAATTTCCTTTATGCTGGCCGGCCGAAACGCATTCAGCGAAGCTTTCAAGAATGCTGGTCCTAAGATTCTCGAACCCATCTACGACGTGGAAGTGTTTGTTCCCGGTGACCGCATGGGTGACGTGATGGGTGACCTGCAGGGCCGCCGCGCCATCATCATGGGCATGAGCAGCGAAAAGGGTTATGAAAAGCTTTCAGCCAGAGTGCCTTTAAAAGAAATGGCCAGCTACTCTACTTCGTTGAGCTCGCTCACCGGTGGACGCGCCTCCTTCGGCATGAAATTCTTCGCCTACGAGTTGGTTCCAGCCGATGTGCAAGACAAACTGCTCAAGGAGTACGAAGCACAACAACAAGAAAAGGAATAAATCTCTTCTAATCAATCTAAAAAAAGGTCGCCTCAAACTAGGGGCGACTTTTTTTTAGATTCTACCTTTCCGAATCCGGGTAGCCTCATTATATGGAAGCAGGATTGGGATTTTTTCCTCAATGGTCGAACTGGTATCAAGCCCCAGTGCTTTCACATCATTGCTGCTGATGCCCCGAATGATGTTGTGCAGGGTCATGACGAAACCTTCCCATCCACGGAGCTTATAATCCACGGTCAACACTCGGTCAAGATTGACGAACAGGAAATTGGACGTGATGTCGTATTTCTGAAGCGATTTAAATGGGCTCTGCAGGTTGAAGTCTTTTTGATTGACCAGATCTTCAATTACTTCCCTGAAATACAGGTTTATACGGCGTTCGATCTTAAATCCCAGTTTGAAATCGATTTTTATCAATGTGCCGGGAATAATTTGATTGACGGTATATTCGAACGTATACGGTGCTTCGTCGTTATCGATGTGCAGTAAAAAGTACGTGTTGGCTCTCTTGGGATGCTTTCTGAAAATGGAGTAAATGATCTTTGATTCAATCTCCATCGGCTGATCGGCTTTTGTGATGTATACCAAATTAGCACTGATGTAGGGTATAGTGGTGTCGTTTTTAAGATCCTTGAAATGATTCAGGTATTTTCCCAGATCCGTAAATGTGATGTAACGGTTTTTGATTTTTCGACCATAATACCAACCATACATGAGGATGAAGAATAAAAAAGCCAGTATGATGGTGAACCAACCACCGTGCATGAATTTATTCAGATTGGCTGTCAAGAAAACACCTTCAATACAAAGGTAGGTGCCCACGACAATAATGCGGAACACATTTCCGATGCCTTTGGATGGCAACCAGGCCGAAAGCAGCGTAGTAGTCATGAGCATCGTAATAGTGATGGAAAGACCATAAGCCGCTTCCATTTTGGAGGAATTGCCGAAAAAGACGACGACAAAGCTGCATGCGACCCATAGAAACAAGTTTACCAGAGGTATATAGACTTGTCCGATAATGATGGAGGGATAGTTGACTTTGAACTTCGGCCAGAAGTTCAGCGAAATGGCTTCACTGACAAGGGTATAGGAGCCACTGATCAATGCCTGACTCGCAATGATGGCAGCCGCAGTTGCAATGAAAATGCCGGGGAGAAGGAACCAATCCGGCATAATGGCAAAGAATGGGTTCACGGATAAGGCTTTTATAGGATGGTTCAAAACCCAGGCACCCTGGCCGAAATAGGTCAGGACCAGCATTGTTTTGACAAAAATCCATGAAATCCGAATGTTCTTGATGCCGCAATGACCCAAATCCGAATAGAGTGCTTCCGCTCCTGTCGTTGCAAGGAACACCGCTCCCAACAATAAAATTCCGCTCGGATATTCGATTAAAAGTTTTACAGCATAGTACGGATTGATGGCCAGCATTACGTGGGGAAGGGTAACAATCTGAGAAATCCCAAGAATGCCTAACATCAGAAACCAAACAAGCATGACGGGACCAAAAAACTTTCCAATGACATTGGAGCCGAAACGCTGGAAGGAGAAAAGGAAGGTCAGTATCAGCAGGACTAAGGGTATGACCGGTATATTCGGTTTGATAATGCCCAGTCCTTCAATGGCTGAAGTCACCGTAATAGCTGGTGTGATGACTCCATCGGCCAGCAACGTGCTTCCTCCGATCATGGTGATAATGACCATCAGCGTCGATTTCTTTTTCAATAGGGCAAACAATGCAAAAATACCACCTTCACCGTGGTTGTCCGCGCGTAAGGTTATGAGCACGTACTTGATGGTCGTTTGAAGTGTCAATGTCCAAAAGATACAGGATATGCCTCCCAATACCAGTAAATCGCTAATACCGGTTCCTCCGGCAATAATTGCTTTTAATACGTAAAGGGGGCTGGTGCCTATGTCACCATAAACAATGCCCAATGTTACAATGAGACCGGCTACTGTAATTTTTCGTATGCCAGACTGCTGATTCGAATCACTCATTAAAGAAAATCTTATGTTTAAAATCCAACACCTATAGCAAAAAGACAATCATTATGCAAAAATACAATTCTTATTCTGATAAAATAATTTTTAGCCTATATCCAACACCCGGTTCTGTTATTAATAGTTGCGGTATCGAAGGATTTTGTTCAATTTTCCGTCTGATTTGGGCGACATGTACCCGCAAAGTCTGAAAATTATCCGCATAATGGATACCCCAAATCTCTTTCATGATGAAATTGTGAGTCAGCACCCGGCCTGCATGACGGATCATCAATGCTAAAATGGAATACTCCGTTGCAGTAAGCTTTACTTCTTCGTCATTGACTGTTACCACTCGGGCTGTTTGATCAACGACTAAACCACCACTGCGGAATACTGGAAATTCATCAATTTTCAACGACCGCCTTATCGCAACTCGGATTCGAGCAAGCAATTCACCCGTATTGAAGGGTTTGGTAATGTAATCATCCGCTCCACCATCCAGTGCTGCAATTTTCGTTTCTTCATCGTCCTGAACGGTCAATACAATGATGGGGGTAGTGGACCACTCGCGTATCTGGTTCAGCACCGACAAACCGCCGTGATCGGGCAGCCCCAGATCCAGCAAAATTACATCCGGTCTGGTCATTGTGGTTTGCAGTATGCCATTTTTCGCATTCTCAGCCTCAAATACTTTAAAATCATTGGCTTCCAAAGCCATTTTTAGCAAATGGCGAATGGGTGGTTCGTCGTCGATGATCAGTATTTTATACTTATTGCTTTCCATTCTACTTTTCTATATCCAGGTAAATCAGAATGCTGAGTCCACCTTCACTCCTGTTTCGGGCGATGATTCTTCCATGATGGGCTTCTACAATTGCTTTGGTAATGGTCAGACCAAGACCTGTTCCACCGCTTTTTGTTCCGGGCACCCTGTAAAACTTATCGAAAAGACTCTTCAGAGATTCCTCAGGAATCCCTGGACCATTATCGGAAATCTCAATAACGACTTGATTCTCGGCATTTTTATGTGAGCGAACGGTAATGTCGGTTTCTGCAGGGGTATAAAGTATAGCATTGTGCAAAATATTGACAAGAGCTTGCTTGAACCAACTGAGGTCCATTTTCATCAATGGCAGATTTTCTTCCAGTATCAGGTGAATGGATTGCTTGTGCGGCTCTTTCTCCATTTCATTTAGTACGGTACCCATCAAATCGCTGATTTCATAAAACTGCAAATTTAGGGAAAGATAACCGGACTCGATGCGGGAAATGTCCAGTATGTTTTCTACCAGCACATTAAGTCGCATGGCTGCTGCGTTCAGTTCTTGTCCGAGCTCCTTTCTGAAAGCAGCGTTTGAGGCCATTTTCTCATCATTCATATTGGAAACAGCGGCTGAAATGACTGAAATGGGCGTTCTCAGTTCGTGCGAGATGCTGTTCAATACGGTTTGGAACAGCTTCTGTGACTCAGCATAGATCTGCTTGTTTTTCATTTCATCCACGTTGATTTCACGTTGCATGGAAGCGGTTACCTGTGAAATGAACGACCTCAACAGCAATGTGTTATCCGGAGTTATTTTTCCGGGTAGACTGAACTTGATGCCCAACACTCCGATGATACCCTTTTTGGAGATCAGTGGAAAATATTGCAAGTCGGCATCCGGTAAGGTGTTGGTATATTTTCCGGCTTGTGTTTTGTTGTCAAAAACCCAGTTGGCTACCGAAAACCCTTTATCATCATGAAAATCCGTATTGCCAAAAATGCGTTCGTCCAGTTTCCGGTTGATGCCGTCATCGTTTTTGGTCTGCAAATACACTACCGCATCGGCATCAAAGTGTTTGTTGAGTTCCCGGCGGGTCATTCGTACGACTTCTTTAATGGAATCAGTATTGTTCAATGATTCAAGTATGGAAAAAAGCTTGGACAGGTTGTCCTGACTCTTTTGCAACACCACCTGGTTTTTTCGGATCTTATTGATGAGCGTTCCCCCAGTCATGGCGACAAAGAAATTGGCAAAGAGCGCCATCACATCGTGAAAACTATTGACGTGAAAGGTGAAAATGGGTGGAATGAAAAAGAAATTCCAAATCATGGACGCCAGCAAGGCCGCCATGATGACCGGAAACCGTCCGATTCTCATGGAAAGTCCAGCGATGCCAAGTAAAAAGAAAAGACCGACTGTCTGATAGCCAATGATGGACTTGAATGGAAAGCTTATCACCCCGATGGCGACAATGACAATGGCAGCATACAAATACTCTGTCCAGGAATTCTTTTTTTCATTGTTTTTCCAAAATGAATGGGTGGATTTGGAGCCTTTGTCATCTTTCACCACGTAAATGTCGATGTTCTGGCTGTTTTTGAGCAAACGGTCCACGATGCTACCCCCATTGAGGTAGTTCCGCAATGGGTGTTCGTTAGACTTGCCAATGACAATCTGGGTAACGTTATACTGGATAGCGACCTTCAGCAGCCCTGAAACGATTTCGCTGTCGGTGATCTGAAGGATTTTGGCACCCAGTTCCCTGGCCAATTCCTGATTCTTGATCAGTCCTTCCCGATGCTTGGTTGTAAGCACTTCGCCTAAATCGATGCTGACAGCAATCCATTGAGCTCCAAGATTGTAAGCCATTCGGCGTGTCCAACGGATAAGGCGTTGAGAAGCTGGGCTTGGTCCGACCGCCACCAATAGCTTTTCCGTGGTTTTCCAAGTGGACATGATGTTTTTAGCATGCATGTAATCCATCAGGTCTATGTCCACGCGTTCAGCCGTGAAACGAAGGGCTATTTCCCGAAGAGCATGCAGGTTGCCTTTGCGGAAAAAGTTGGACATGGCATTCTGCGCCTTATCAGGCACATAGACTTTACCCTCGGACATACGCTTCAGTAATTCGTCCGGAGAAATGTCAATCAGATCGAATTCAGCATATTGAAGAAAGGAATCCGGAACGGTTTCATGGATGCGTACACCTGTTATTTCCGCTACGGTTTCGGTACGACTTTCCAAATGCTGCACATTCAGTGTCGTATAAACATTGATACCTCGGTTCAGGATTTCCTCCACATCCTGATACCGTTTTATATGACGACTTTCAGGCACGTTGGTGTGTGCCAGCTCGTCCACCAGCACCACTTTTGGATGACGGGCCAGAATGGCATCGAGGTCCATTTCTTCAAGAACGACATCCCGGTATTTTCGCTGTTGTCTGGGTATGAGTTCCAACCCATTCAGTAATTCTACCGTTTCCTTTCGACCGTGTGTCTCAACATACCCAGCCACGATATCGATGCCTTCGGACATGGCAACATGTGCGGCTTTCAGCATGGCATACGTCTTGCCGGAACCTGCGCACATACCGAGAAACACGCGTAAACTGCCCTTACGGATTTTTTCTTCTTCTTTCTGAATCGTTTTCAGAATCTCATCCGGGTTTGGTCGAAGGCTCTCAATCATAGGCATCTGTCCATTGGTTTACAGGCAAAAGTAATCATTATACGAAAGAAACGACTCAAAGGAAAGCTTTTGACGGAAATCTTTATAAAACCCTTATACGACTGCCTGCATTCCTCACAAGACAATTATTCAAGCCGACCTACCTTTGTATTGTCTAAAACAACGAACGTTTTAAGTAGCGAGTGCAGAGGCGAAGCTTGCTTCGACTATGCCGAGTCACGAAAAACGACTGTTTAAAATAAACGAATCATGGATGCTTCAACAACACTTTCAACAGGATATATCATCGGTGCAGTCATCGCACTATTTATTCTTTTCTATTTACTGTATTCATTAATAAAACCTGAAAAGTTTTGACAGTATGGAAACCTTCCTGTTCATCCTCGAATATTTTGGCGGATTAATCCTTATTTTCGCAGTTAGCTGGTTGATAGGTAAGCTTTTGAAATTGGATGAATATTATGAGGCATTACAGACTACAAAAACAAGGATTCAAAAGAAAAACTAATTTTTAAATCAATGACAACATTCGATTTTATTCAGATCATTCTGTTTCTGACTTTGTTAATCGTCCTGACTCCACTATTGGGCGGTTATATGAAGAAGGTATTCACCGGTGAGAAGCATTTCATGCAGCCGGTGCTTGGGTGGCTGGAAACGTTGACCTACCGGTTTGCAGGTGTGAACAGCAAAGTGGAGACCAATTGGAAAACATACACCTTCCAATTGCTTACTTTTAATCTGATCGGTTTCTTGTTTGTATTCTTAATTCAGCTCACCCAGGTTTGGTTGCCGCTGAATCCGGCTGGTTTGGCCAATGTGACTTGGCATTCGGCGTTCAACACCGCAGTAAGCTTTATGACCAACACCAACTGGCAAGGTTATGCAGGTGAGACGACGCTGAGCTACCTGGTACAAATGGTCGCTTTGACGGTTCAGAACTTTGTAAGTGCAGCGACAGGTATCGCAGTATTGTTGGCGCTCATAAGGGGATTGTCCAGAAAAACAACGGATTTGCTCGGTAATTTCTGGACCGATCTGACACGTTCCACACTTTATGTATTACTTCCTCTTTCCATCCTGTTTTCCATCGTATTGGTAGGGCAGGGTGTCATCCAAAATTTTAACGCCTCCGTCACTGTTCAAACGGTGGAAGGCGCTCAACAAGTGATTCCGGGGGGGCCGGCTGCCTCGCAGATTGCCATCAAGCAACTGGGGACGAATGGTGGCGGTTTCTTCAATGCAAATAGCGCGCATCCGTTTGAAAACCCGACACCGTTCAGCAATTTTCTGGAATTACTCGCCATTTTGCTGATTCCAGCAGCACTGACTTTTACGTATGGTAAAATGGTCGGTTCCACCAAACAGGGTTGGACGGTGTTTCTGACGATGTTCATACTTCTTGTTGCAGGTCTGACAATATCCCTAATTTCGGAATACGGCACGAGCGGCATTTTCGGAAATCTTCCATTGATGGAGGGGAAGGAAGCCCGGCTCGGCATAACCAACAGTGTACTTTGGTCCACCGTAACAACGGCCGCCTCCAACGGTTCAGTCAACGCCATGCACGATAGTCTTTCACCGCTTGCCGGAATGATTGCCATGATCAACATGATGTTGGGCGAAGTGATTTTCGGTGGGGTAGGCGCAGGACTTTATGGGATGGTCATTTTCATCATCCTCACCGTCTTTATCGCAGGCCTTATGGTAGGTCGTTCTCCGGAATATTTGGGTAAGAAAGTGGAAGCTTTTGAAGTCCAAATGGCCATCATTGCCGTGCTGGCACCCAGTTTCGTCATATTGATATTTACGGCGGTGGCCTCAGTGACAGGTGTCGGTCTTTCAAGTCTGAACAACGCGGGACCTCACGGTTTCTCTGAGATCCTCTATGCTTACTCTTCGGCAGCCGGAAACAACGGTAGCGCCTTTGCAGGGCTCAATGCCAACACTGTCTTTTACAACCTGACGCTGGGTTTTGGAATGCTTATCGGACGTTTCGGAGTCATCATACCCGTGCTTGCTATAGCTGGAAACATGGCAAAGAAAAAGATCACGCCTGATTCTTCCGGTACGTTCCGCACCGATAATGCATTGTTTATAGGCCTTTTAATAGCCGTAATCCTAATAGTGGGCGGTTTGACGTTCTTCCCTGCTTTATCCTTAGGACCCATCATGGAACACCTTTTGATGAATGCCGGAATAACTTTTTAATTCTGAATGAGATGAGTGCAAAACAAAAAAATACGAGCTTCTTCAATAAGAAGATACTGTTGGAAGCCGCTAAAGGCAGTTTTAAAAAGCTGAATCCTGCCATGTTGATCAAGAACCCGGTGATTTTTATGGTTGGCATCGGAGCCTTACTGACCACGTTGGTTGTGTTCGGAGACATTTATAACCGTACCTTTTCTTCCTTCAATTTCCAAATAGCCATGTGGCTCTGGTTCACGGTGTTGTTTGCCAACTTTTCGGAAGCCATTGCCGAAGGCCGTGGTAAAGCTCAGGCCGACAGCCTACGAAAAAATAAGACGCAGACCCAAGCCAGAAAATGGGATGGGTCGCATGAGTCGTTCGTTTCGGCAACCGAACTGAAGAAAGGGGACGTGGTCGTTTGTGAAACCGGTGATGTCATTCCCTCCGACGGTGAAGTGATCGAAGGCATCGCCAGTGTGGATGAATCGGCCATCACGGGCGAATCGGCTCCCGTCATCCGTGAAAGCGGTGGTGACCGTTCTGCAGTGACTGGTGGAACCAAAGTCATCAGTGATCGAATTCTGATCCGCATCACAAGCGAACAGGGAAACACGTTCATAGATCGAATGATCGCTTTGGTCGAAGGGGCCAAACGTCAGAAAACGCCCAATGAAATCGCGTTGTCCATCTTGCTGTCGGGCTTGTCCATCGTTTTTCTGTTGGCGGTGGTCACGCTCCCGGCTTTTTTTGGATATAGCCTATCCGCCTCCGGCTTGCCAGCCACACAAAACCTGACGCTGCCTGTACTGATTGCTTTGCTTGTTTGCCTAATCCCCACCACCATCGGAGGATTGTTGAGTGCCATCGGCATCAGCGGCATGGACCGACTGCTGCAACGCAACGTCATTGCCACCAGCGGCCGGGCCATCGAAGCAGCCGGAGACGTCGATGTACTGCTCCTTGACAAAACCGGCACCATCACTCTAGGCAACCGTATGGCCACTGATTTCATCCCTGCTGAAGGCGTGACAGTAGAGCAACTGGCCGATGCGGCTCAGTTCTCGTCCCTTTCCGATGAAACTCCTGAAGGGCGTTCCATCGTCATTCTGGCCAAGGAAAAATTCAACATCCGCGGTCGGGATGTGCATACTTTAAAGGCTACGTTCATACCGTTCACCGCTCAAACAAAAATGAGCGGAGTGGAGTTCTCCGATTCGATGGGTATTGTTCATCAAATTCGGAAAGGTTCTTCGGAAGCCATCCGAGTATTTGTTGAAAACAACAACGGCTACTACCCGCCAATGGTTCACGATATTGTATCGGACCTTGCCCGAAAAGGCGCCACACCGCTGGTCGTAGCCGAAGACAACAAAGTGCTGGGCGTGATTCACCTCAAAGACATAGTTAAGGGTGGTATCCGAACTCGCTTTGAAGAATTGCGGAAAATGGGCATCAAGACCGTGATGATCACGGGTGACAATGCCTTGACTGCCGCCGCCATCGCTGCTGAAGCCGGTGTTGACGACTTCATGGCCGAAGCCAAACCCGAAGACAAGCTCCAACGCATTCGCGATGAACAAGCCAATGGGCACCTCGTCGGTATGATCGGTGACGGAACCAACGATGCTCCCGCATTGGCTCAAGCCGATATCGGCATTGCGATGAATTCCGGCACCCAAGCTGCCCGGGAAGCCGGCAACATGGTGGACCTGGACAGCAATCCCACCAAACTGATCGAGGTGGTGGAAGTCGGCAAGCAATTACTGATGACCCGTGGCGCTTTAACAACCTTCAGTATTGCCAATGATGTGGCCAAATATTTCGCCATCATTCCTGCCATCGCCCTTTCACTCTATTCCGGCGGTAACGGCATCGGGCCGCTTTCAGCACTGAACATCATGGGCTTAGGCTCCCCACAAAGTGCCATCCTTAGTGCCATAATTTTCAATGCGCTCATCATCATCGCACTGGTTCCTTTGGCCTTGAAAGGTGTTAAATACAAACCTGTTTCAGCCAATACTATTTTGACCAGAAACTTGCTCATCTACGGACTTGGCGGGTTGATTGCCCCTTTTGTCGGAATAAAAATCATTGATATGCTTATAAACTTATAAAACAATGGAACACTTAATCGTTGATTTAAAAGAAAAACTTTCCGAACGCCGTAAAATCGAGACCGATAAAGTTCTAAAATACGACACAGCATCTGAACGGGATCTCATCTTGCTCGCATCAGGGAAAGTTTATGAACTGGATGAAGTCATCGGCTTCCTCGAAAACATGTTGCAATACCACCAACTAACTAAAAAAATCGTCAAATGAAAACGTTAACGACGTCACTCAAAATATTCTTGTTTTTTACAGTGCTGACAGGCATAATCTATCCATTGGCTGTCACTGGCATTGCACAACTGGCATTTCCGTCCAAATCTAATGGTAGCCTGATAGTTCGAAATGAAAAGGCCGTCGGTAGCGAATTGCTTGGTCAGCAGTTTGACAGTACCATCTATTTCTCGCCCAGGCCATCTGCAATTGCATACAATACATTGCCTTCCGGAGGCTCGAATCTTGGGCTGACGAGTGTAAAATTGACAAAGGTGGTGGAGGAACGTAAAAAGCAATTCCTGGGATTCAACCAACTTGCCAGCAATACGAATATCCCATCCGAGATGCTCTTTGCCTCAGCCAGTGGTTTGGATCCGCATATATCACCGGAAGCAGCTCTGTTACAGGTAAACAGGATTGCTGGAGCTCGCCTATTGACTTCCACTCAAAAACAGAAGCTTCTCCAACTGATCGAACAGCATACGGAAAAGCCTCAGTTCTATTGTCTTGGTGAAACAAGAGTGAATGTGCTTTTGCTCAACTTAAGCTTGGACGAAGTCTTTAAATGACTTAAGCCCAGAAATCCTCGAACCGTAGCATTTCTCATTAATCATTATTTATTTTTAAATATTGGGTGTCGCAACTTGCGATACTCAATATTAATAATATATATTTGCAAGATTAACAAATGTGATTATTATGAATAGTGAAATCATGATACCCGAAGAGGCTGTAATTTCAAAAATCTATCTGATAAGAGGGAGAAAAGTAATACTTGACAGGGATCTTGCAGCATTCTATGGTATAGAGACAAGGCGTTTGAAAGAGCAGGTAAGACGTAATCCCGAACGCTTCCCGGAAGACTTCATGTTTGAGTTTACTAAAGATGAACTACATGATTTCCGACATCAGTTCGGCAACACAAGCAAAGAAATTATGGGAATGCGCATACAGCCTTTTGCCTTTACTGAACATGGGATACTAATGCTGGCTAGCGTACTGAATACCGAAAGAGCGATACAGATTAATATACAGATTGTTCGCATATTCAACAGAATGCGTGAAATGCTATTAACTCATAATGAGCTTCTTAGTGAAATCCAGCAAATAAAGAACCTCGTAACAGACCATGAAAACAAATTTCTGCTGATCTTTGAATACCTCAAGCAATTCGAGGAAGTCAAGCAGCAAGAACTTGATCAGTTTAACCGCCTAAAGATTGGTTTCAGAAAGACATGATTTAAGCCCAGAAATCGTCGAATCGCAACATTTTGGTAGTACACACAAATCGTCTAGCATTTTTTGAACTGCCTTGGCCATTGGGCCAGGTCCACACATGTAGTATTCGATGCCTTCAGGGATTTCCTTATTTGTAAGGTCTTCGTTGAAGATATCCAGTCTTTAAATTGTCTTCAACCTCCACCAACGGTCTCAGAACAACCCCGTGGTGATTATTCATCCAACTGTTAATTTGTGTTGCTTGCCAGGTTAATATTGTAAAAACCCGCCGAAATGTTAAAATTAGAACCTATTTTTGCCCTATGAAGAAATCGACCATTTGGGTATTGATTGCTGTTATGGTGCTGACATTCGCCAGTTTACTGACGTTGCAGTTCTCCTATATTCGTACACTTGGCAGGATGCGGACTGAACAATTTGACGAAGCCGTGCAGCGCAGTCTGTCCCAGGTGATCAGAAACCTGGAGCTGGACGAAACGGCCCGCTTCCTGGCCGAAGACATGAACGAACGTGAAAAAACAGCCTTCGCCATGCCCAAAATGACCAGTAAATCCGTTTCAGCTAAGCAAACCTCCACCCTGCATTCCATCGGTGGCGTTTCCACATTCTCCTCGGTGCTTGAATACGACGAATCGACTTCGCTTTCCCAAAACAGCCCGCAAGTGTTTATTTCCATGAGTCACGGCCGGAATTCACTGTCCCGCACTTCCCGTAAGATGCAGGAAAACCTTCGCGAACGTTATCTGGCACAAAAAGGTATGCTTGAGGATGTTATCCTTCGAATTCTGTACGAAGCAAACAGCGCCCCCATCGAACAGCGTATCGACTTCAGCAAGTTGGAGCATTACCTGGCGGTGGAACTCAATAACAACGGACTCACCAACGTGCCCTTCCATTTCCGGGTGACCGACAAGAACGATCGCGAAGTGTACCGTTGTCGCGACATGCGCGAAGAAGGCCGCATGGGCTACAAGCAAGCCTTATTCCCGAACGACCCTGGTGTTCAAACAGGCAACCTGTATTTGTATTTCCCCACCCGCGAGGATTATATCTATGACTCCCTGCGCATTTATGTGCCCTCCATCCTGTTTTCAGTCGTGTTGCTCATCGTTTTCGGATTCACCATCCTCGTCATTTTCCGTCAAAAGAAGCTGAACGATATGAAGAGTGATTTTGTGAACAACATGACCCACGAACTTAAAACCCCCATTTCCACCATATCGCTGGCTGCACAGATGCTCAAGGACGGCGATGTAGGCAAAACACCCGCGATGCTGAAACACATTTCAGGCGTCATCGTCGATGAAACCAAGCGCCTGAGTTTCCAGGTGGAAAAGGTGCTCCAGGTTTCCCTGTTCGAACGCGACAAGTCCAACCTCACTTTTAAGGAAGTGGATGTGAATGAAATGCTGGAGAATGTCGTGGCCACGTTCCGCCTCAAGGTGGAAAACTTTGACGGAACCATGGAGTTGGATCTTCAGGCCAAAGAATCGGAAACCACAGCCGACGAAATGCACCTTACCAACGTGTTCTTCAATCTGCTGGACAATGCTGTGAAATACCGCAGCGACCGCAATTTGTTGCTCAAAGTCCGCACTTGGAACGAAAAAGACAATATATTGATTTCCGTCGAAGACAACGGCGTGGGCATCAAGAAGGAACACCTCAAGAAAGTGTTCGACCGCTTTTACCGCGTCCCGACGGGCAATGTGCACAATGTTAAAGGTTTCGGCCTTGGCCTGGCGTATGTCCGCAAAATTGTGGATAACCACAACGGCAGCATTCGCGCGGAAAGCGAATTCAACAATGGAACAAAATTTATTATTAGTTTACCACTTATAAAAAACGAATTATGACGGAAGAAAAGATGCACATCTTGCTGTGCGAAGACGACGAAAACTTAGGTATGCTGTTGCGCGAGTATTTACAGGCCAAAGGTATTGTGACCGATCTCATGAGCGACGGCGAAAAAGGTTATAAGGCTTTTCAGAAGGCGAAGTATGACCTTTGTGTGTTGGATGTGATGATGCCGAAAAAAGACGGCTTCACACTTGCTGCGGACATCCGAGCTATGAATTCTGAAGTACCCATCATTTTTCTGACGGCCAAAAACCTGAAGGAAGACATCCTCAATGGTTTCAAAATCGGAGCGGACGACTATATCACCAAGCCTTTCAGCATGGAAGAACTCCTGTTCCGCATCGAAGCCATCAATCGCCGCGTAAAGGGTAAGAAATCCAAGGAAGTGACATTCTATCAGGTTGGTAAGTTCAGCTTTGATACGCCAAAACAAATACTGAGCATCGATGGCAGGGATACCCGCCTCACTACCAAGGAATGCGAACTCCTGACCTTGCTTTGCAGCCACCAGAACCAAATCCTGGAACGCAACTACGCCCTGATGACCATCTGGGAGGAAAACACCTACTTCAACGCCCGCAGCATGGACGTGTACATCACCAAACTGCGCAAGCACCTCAAGGACGATCCCACCATCCAGATCATGAACATCCACGGCAAAGGATACAAATTGGTTGTGCCTGAATAAATTATTTGGCTGTTTCCAATATTATTCTTACCTTCGCGCCTCTGTTTTTACAAAAGCGGCCCGATGGTCAAACCTTTGTGTGACAGTGCATTTAAAATCAATTAATTAATCAGTTCTATTATGAACAATTACGAAACCGTTTTCATTTTAACTCCCGTTTTGTCTGAAGCCCAGATGAAGGAAGCGGTAGAAAAATTCAAGTCTCTGCTGGTCGCAGAAGGCGCTGAAATTGTGAATGAGGAAAACTGGGGCTTGCGCAAGCTGGAATATCCCATTGCCAAGAAGTCCACTGGTTTTTATCAATTGCTAGAGTTCACGGCAGCACCCACGGTGATTGCCAAGTTGGAAGTAAACTTCCGTCGCGACGAACGCGTGCTGCGTTTCCTGTCATTCAAGCAGGACAAGTACCACGCCTTATATGCCGCAAAGAGAAGAAGTCTGAAACAAACTAAAGAAAAGGAGAACTAAGCAATGGCACAAAACTCGTCTGAAATCCGTTATCTGACCCCTCCCACAGTTGATCTGAAAAAGAAAAAGTACTGTCGTTTCAAAAAGAGTGGCATTCGCTACATCGACTACAAGGATCCTGAATTCCTGAAGAAATTCCTGAACGAACAAGGCAAAATTCTGCCCCGTCGTCTTACCGGAACTTCTTTGAAATTCCAACGTAAAGTGGCTCAAGCTGTTAAGCGTGCACGTCACTTGGCTTTGCTGCCCTATGTAACCGATTTGATGAAATAACCTAAGGAGGATTAACAATGGAACTTATATTGAAAGAAGACGTAACCGGTCTGGGTTACAAGGATGACGTGGTCATCGTCAAGAACGGATACGGAAGAAACTTCCTGATTCCCCAGAGCAAGGCGATCATCGCAACTCCTTCTGCAAAGAAAGTATTGGCTGAAAACCTGAAACAACGTGCCCACAAGATTGCACAAAACAAGAAAGACGCTGAAGCGCTTCTTGTTACCATGAACGGTGTTACACTGAGCATTGGTGCCAAGGTTAGCTCCACCGGCAAGATCTTCGGTTCGATCGGTGCCATCCAGGTAGCTGAAGGATTGGCCAAGGCTGGTTTCGAAGTGGATCGCAAGAACATCGTGATCAAAGAAGCTGTCAAGGAAATTGGCAACTATGTGGCTGTAGTGAAATTGCACCGTGAAGTGAGTGTTGAAATACCTTTCGAAGTGGTTGCTGAATAAGCTTCAACTATAATTTTAAAAGAGTCGGCTGCAAAGTCGGCTTTTTTTGTGCCCTTTTCGGAGCTAGTTCAGATAGGGACAAAAAAAAGGTCCGTCTAAGACGAACCTTTTTAATTTCTTTGTCGGCAGATTACTGAGCAACAACAGTGCTGTCACCAACAGCAACGCTATCAGCGGCAGGAACTTCTTCAACAACAGCGGTAGAATCAGCTGCGGTTGTGTCGGTAACAACAGTGGTTTTTTTGCAAGATGCGAAAGAAACTGCAACGATAACAGCGATGAACAATACTAACTTTTTCATTTTTTTTCTGTTTTAAACAATAAATAGGAGTTTTTTGAAATCGCGGCAAAATTAAGTATAATTTTCATTCTGTGTACTTAAAATCGTAAAAATTTATAAAAAACATCACTTTTTTCTTGGCTAAGGCCCTAAAATGCATTTTTATGCCCCTTTTATAAGAAAATAAAGGTAAAAATCACCTGAATGAACCTCCCAAGAGTGCCCGATTTTTTTTAGCCAGAGGTTTATTTTTACCTTTGTAACCGAAGTAAAAAATCATGACCGATCAGAACGTTTTTGAGTCCAAAAAAATAACTTACCACAGCCTCGGATGCAAATTGAATTTTGCCGAAACTTCCAGTCTGGGAAAAATCATGGAGGCTTCCGGTTATGTCCGGGTTCGTCCGGGAGAAAAACCGGACGTCTGTGTCATCAATACCTGTTCGGTTACCGAAACGGCCGATAAAAAAGACAGGCAAGCCATCCATAAGTTCATTCGTCAATATCCGGAAGCATTTATTGTTGTGACGGGTTGCTACGCTCAACTCAAGCCGGAGGAGATAGCCACCATGCCCGGTGTGGATTTGGTTTTGGGATCCAATCAGAAATTCGACTTACCCGCACATCTGGAAACCCTTAAGAAGGGTGACATTGCAAGGGTGGATGTAAGTGCCCATAAAGATATCCTTCGTTTTCTGCCATCTTGCTCCAAAGGGGACCGTACCCGTTACTTCCTCAAAGTACAGGACGGCTGCGATTACTACTGCACCTACTGCACCATCCCTATCGCTCGCGGACGCAGCCGCAACCCGGAAATATCCTCGCTCGTGCAGCAAGCTCGTGAGGTTGCCTTGGAAGGCGGAAAGGAAATTGTGCTGACTGGTGTCAACATCGGCGACTTCGGCAAAAGCAATGGTGAGAACTTTCTGGACCTCATCAAAGCGTTGGACGAAGTGGAAGGCATCGAGCGCTTTCGCATCTCCTCCGTCGAACCCAATCTGCTTACAGGCGAGGTCATTCGGTTCGTGGCATCTTCCAAGCGGTTTGCTCCCCATTTCCACATACCGCTTCAGGCCGGAAATGACGAACTGCTCAAATTGATGCACCGTCACTACGATACCGCCCTGTTTGCATCCAAAATCGAAGATGTCCGCCGCGAAATCCCAAATGCCTTCATCGGCGTAGATGTCATTGTCGGTTCCCGAGGAGAAACGCCGGAGCTTTTTGAACAAGCATTCAGCTTCATTGAGCAATTAGATATCTCCCAACTCCATGTTTTTACCTATTCAGAGCGCCCAGGCACGCAAGCGCTTAACATTGGGTACACGGTTGCTCCGGCGGACAAAAAGGTCCGTAGCGCCCGTCTTTTACGCCTCTCTGACGAGAAGTGGCAGACGTTCTACCAACTTCAGTTCGGAAAAGAGGCAAAAGCCCTGTTCGAACACACCAAAACCGACGGGATGATGCACGGTTTCACAGAGAATTACATCCGTGTGGAAATGCCGTACGATGCCGCTTTGGTAAATTGTGCAGTACGAGTGAAGCTGGGCGCATTCAATTTAGAGAATACTGCCCTAAAGGCTGAAATCTATCTTTGACTTTTCGCGAGGAAGCTGTATCTTTGGTGACATGAAGAAGTTCTACACTGCACTGTTATATGGTATCACCCGGTTGTATGCCAGCCTGCCCATGCCTGTGCTGTTCTTGATTTCTGATCTGATTTTTTTCCCGGTGGTCTATCATATAGGGCGTTATCGCCGCAAAGTCGTCCGCCGGAATCTTCAAAATAGTTTCCCAGACTATTCACCATTGGAGTTGAAGCGCATCGAGCACCGTTTTTACCGCCATTTCTGCGATAATTTCCAAGAAACGGTACGTGTGCTTGCCATGTCTCAAAAAGAGGCTAAAAAGCGTATGGTATTTGTCAACCCTGAAGTACTGACCAGTTTTGCCGAAAAAGGGCAGGGCATACTGCTTGTACTCGGTCATTACGGAAATTGGGAATACCAGCCGTTTCTTTTTTCTTACCTCAAGGCTAATGGCCTTCAGGAAAGTTTCAATGTCTATCGCCCGCTTAAGAACGTGGCTTTTGACGAACTGATGAAAAAGATCCGCGTCCATTTCGGCGGTTCCAATGTGACCAAAAATGAAACGTACCGCACCGTGGTTCGTTTGCGCAAAAATGGCATTGCCGCCCTTTTCGGCATGGTGAGCGACCAATCCCCATCAAAGGGCAACCTTATTTACTGGACAACCTTTTTGAACCAGGACACGTCCATATTGACAGGTCCGGAGCGAATGGCCAAGCAAACCGGTTTCGCTGTGGTTTATTCTGATGTGAGCAAGACTGCCCGCGGTTGCTACCAATCTGAATTCAAAGTGATTTCCGATGCGCCCAATGAAACGGCTGAATTCGAAATCACGGAACAATACGCCCGCATGATGGAGCAAACCATCCTGAGGGATCCCGCCTACTGGCTTTGGACGCACAAGCGCTGGAAGCACAAACGACCGGCTCAAACGAACGCTGAACGGACATGAAAGTCTCCGTCATTATTCTGAATTGGAACGGCAAATCCCTGATGCGGGAGTATTTGCCAAATGTGGTCGAACATACCCTGGGTTCAGCCGATGTGGAACTCGTAGTCGCCGACAACGGTTCTGTGGACGGTTCCCTGGAATTCCTGGCTACCGAATATCCGCAGATCCGTCGTATTGACTTGGGCCACAATCATGGTTTTGCAGAGGGCTACAACCTGGCACTTGCTCAGGTGGATGCCCAATATGCTGTGCTGCTGAATTCTGACGTGGAAGTTTCTCCTAATTGGTTGCCAGTTTTGATTGATTATCTTGATAAAAACCGGGATGTGGCGGCCTGTCAGCCTAAAATCCGCTCCCTGCGTGAACCAGAATACTTCGAGCATGCAGGTGCGGCAGGCGGTTACATGGATTTTTTAGGCTATCCCTTTTGCCGTGGGCGCTTGCTTTCGTTCGTTGAAAAGGATTCGGGCCAATACGACATGCCCGCCGATATATTTTGGGCGACAGGAGCCTGCCTCTGCATCCGCACGGAAGATTACCGATCGGTAGGAGGGCTTGACGCCCGTTTTTTTGCCCACATGGAGGAAATTGATCTTTGCTGGAGGCTTCGCAGCAGGGGGCGTCGCATTGTTTGCTTACCTGCAAGTACGGTTTTTCATTTGGGGGGCGCCACGCTGAACAAGGAAAATCCGCGCAAAACCTTCCTTAATTACCGCAACAACCTGCTGATGCTCTACAAAAATACCAGCCAACGCCGCTTTGTGTTTGTGTTCGTATTTCGGTTCTTCTTTGATTACCTCTCCGGCCTTATTTTTCTTTTGTCTGGCAAACGCGGCGATGCTTGGGCAGTCGTTCGTGCCCGTCTGGCTTTTTGGAAGATGCGCCCTTCGTTTCGCCCCCAAAGGCTAGAAAACAGGAAGCTTACCACGGTGAACCCCATTCCTGAAGTGTACCGTGGCAGCATTCTATTGAATTACTATTTTGGTGGAAAGCGGAATTTCCGCGACATCAATTGGAAATAGTTTAGTATCCCAAAATTTTCATCATGGATTTGTAACTCTGCTCCTTGGCGAAAAGCTTGGTAACCCATTCCCCGTTTTCATCCAGGTCGATGATGACCATTTTCGGTGCAGGCGTAAGACAATGCTGAATGCCACCATAACCGCTTAGGGATTCCTGATATGCGCCACAATGGAAGAATCCAATGTATTGTTCCCTTTCAGGTACGATTTTTGGTAGGAATACCGCATTGGAATGCGCTTCCGAATTGTAGAAGTCTTCACTGTCGCAGGTCAGCCCACCCAGGTGAACGCGTTGATATTCAGCATCCCAATTATTTACTGCCAGCTGAACGAAACGTTGGTTGATGGCCCAGGTGTCCGGCAACGTGGTGATGAACGAACTGTCGATCATATTCCAAAGCTCCCGATCATTCTGTTGCTTCTGGTTGATAATGGAATAAAGCATGGCGCCGCTTTCACCCACGGTGAACGATCCGAACTCGGTGAAGATGTCCGGTTCCTTCACTTTGTTCTGCACGCATATGTTCTTGATTTGCTGGATGATCTCTTCGGCCATGTATTCGTAGTCGTACTCAAAGTCCAGGTATGTCTGGATGGGGAAGCCCCCGCCGATGTTGATGCAGTCCAGTTGTGGACATATTTGTTTCAACTCGCAGTAGAGTTCCACCGCCTTGATCAATTCGTTCCAGTAATATGCTGTATCCTTGATCCCGGTGTTGATGAAGAAATGGAGCATCTTGAGTTCCACGTTTTCATTCGGTTCGATCTTGTCCAGAAAATATGGAATGATGTCGTTGTAGCGGATGCCGAGCCTAGAGGTGTAGAAGTCGAACTTCGGTTCTTCTTCAGAAGCGATTCGGATACCAATCTTGACTTTCTTTTCTAAATTATTCAGCAACAAATCCAGCTCGAACTTGTTGTCCAATACAGGAATGGTGTTCTCAAACCCCATGTTGATAAGCATCTGGATGTTTTCAATATACTGAGGACGCTTGAATCCGTTGCAGATGATGTACTTGTCTTTGTTGATCATCCCGGTCTCGTACAAGGATTCAATAAGGTTGATGTCGAAAGCAGAAGAGGTTTCGATATGGACGTTATGCTTCAGCACTTCTTCCATGATAAAGGAAAAATGTGAACTCTTGGTGCAGTAACAATAATGGTAGTCACCATCGTAATCCGCCTTGGCCATGGCTACGTTGAACATCTTCCGGGCACGTTGTATGTTCTGCGCAATCTTCGGTAAATAAAAGATTCTCAAGGGTGTTCCGTACTGTTTGATGACATCCATCAAAGGAATGTTGAACCATTGCAGTTCATTTTCAACCACATTGAACTCCTCATTGGGGAACTCAAAGGATTGTTCGATCAAGTGTGTATACTTATTCTTCATCGTCGTGATGTTTTTACAACCTTCAATCCGATTTACGCGGATTTAAAAAGTTTTACAAATCCATCTCACGCGGATTGTTGAATTCCATCGAGAAAAGGACGACAAAAGTACATAAAGTTTTGAAGGATTATCCTGCCGGATGCAAAAAATACGTTAACGGTTTAAAATAATACTGACGCTTTCCAGCTGTCCGTGAAGCGGTGGGTTTTGCTTAGTCAGCTTAATTTCAAGGCTTTGAATTTCTTTAAAAGTGCTTTTGAGCCGTTGGCAGATATTTTCGGCCAAGTGTTCGATGAGTTTGCAGGGGATTTTCATCTCCTCCTTAATTTCATGGAAGACGGATGCATAGTTGATGGTATCTTCAATTTGATCGGTTTTGCATGCCTTTGCGAAATCCGCACCAATCTTTAAGTCAATGAAATAGGTGTTCCCGATAATCTGTTCCTGTTCAAATACACCATGAAAGGCGTGGAACTGCATATTGTTTAATGTGAGAAAGTCCATGGGCTTGTGATTTTGTTGCTGCAAATGTACTTTGTTCTTTCAATATAAATTGTAATTTTACCAATCTAATCGAATTAATCATGGCAAAAGAAGTATCCAATGCGCCGGTAACCGTTTACAGCATTCTTGCACCGGGTGCAAAAATAAAAGGAGATATCAGTTCCGACACCGATTTGAGACTGGATGGTCTGATGGAAGGAAACCTCATCAGTGAAGGAAAAGTCATCCTCGGCCCGTCTTCCTTGTTGATCGGCAATATCACGTGTTCCAACGCCGAAATTTCCGGTACCGTCAAAGGCAATGTCGTAGCACCAGAACAACTGTCCCTAAAATCTCAAAGCCGCATCGACGGCTCCGTCACCACTTCCACCCTCATCATCGAATCCGGTGCCGCTCTAAACGGCACCTGCAAAATGCCCGAAACGATGTTTCAATAGAGCGTCAATCTCTGCGTTACTGCTTATTCGACAATCCTCACGTACCTTAAGTACGCTCCGGTATGTCTCATAATCAGTGCCTTGACCTTGACGCTCTCTTGAAACATCTTCTACCGTATTGCCAAAAAAAAGAGCGACCTTCCAGTCGCTTTTTTCTTTTCTCTTAGGGTCCTTATTTGCCCCACAAGATTTTGTTTATTTAAAGGATGGAGTACAAGGCGCATCTAAATTTTCACACCGGAGCGTACTTCAGGTACGTGAGGATTGAAAATATAGATGCAACGCCGTAATCCGCCTTTAAATAAGCAAAATCGATTAGCCACACTTGGAGTGGCCGCATGTGGTGCAGTGAAGACAGCCCTCCTGGAAGACAAGGGTTTCATGTCCGCATTCCGGGCAAACTTGCCCCTTCGCTTCACCGTCTGGCAAATATTTCTTGAGCGCCCGTTCCACACCGTTCTTCCAAGTGTTGATTGACTCGGTGTCCAGCTCGAGGCCGCCAACCAGTTTGAGTACCTGGTCGATGGGCATGCCATAACGAAGCACGCCTGAAATCAGTTTGGCATAGTTCCAGAATTCGCAGTTGAACATCTCCGAAAGACCTTCCACCGTTGTTTTGTAACCTTTCTTGTTGGAGAACTGGAAGTCGTACCGTTTCTGACCAAAGTCGTCTACGTTTTTGATAATCTTGCCATTGGTGACATTCTTGGGAAGCATGATGCCTTCATCATCGTCCTGAATACCCGTGAATATTTCGTAGGGGCGACCGTTCAGAAGACCGACAAAAGCAATCCACTTTTCCTTGTTGTTCTGGAAGCGAACCACTTCGGCATTGAGTTCTCTGGGCCGTTTCGGGGAAACTTCCGGGAAGCAAATCAGTTTCTTTTCTTCTTTTTCTTCTTTCTTAGCAGGAGCATTGGAGAGCAACACACCGTTTCTGGAGCCGTCGCGGTATACGGTGCAGCCTTTGCATCCGCTCTTCCAGGCTTCCATGTACAACTTGCCGACCAGTTCTTCATTGACATCGGAGGGTAGGTTGATGGTCACGCTGATGGAGTGGTCCACCCATTTCTGGATGCGGCCCTGCATCTTGACTTTCTGCATCCAGTCCACGTCGTTGGAACAGGCTTTGTAGTAGGGCGATTTCTGCAGGAGTTCTTCCTGCTCTTCGGCGGTATAGATCTTGGCAGTGGGATACCCGTTGGCTTCCATCCAGGTCACAAACTTGTGGTGGAACACTACGTATTCTTCCCAACTGTCGTTGTTATCATCCCGAAAGTCTACTTTAGAATCTTTGTCATTCGGATTGATCTTTCGACGGCGCTTGTAAATGACCATGAAGGCAGGCTCGATACCCGAGGTTGTCTGGGTCATCAGGCTGGTGGTGCCGGTGGGGGCTACGGTCAGGCAAGCAATGTTGCGACGACCATATTTCACCATTTCTTCTTTTAGGTTTGGATCAGCATCGAACAAACGATTGATGAAAGGATTGTTGGCTTCACGAGCAGCGTCGAACACTTCGAAGGCGCCACGGTCTTTTGCTAGGTAAACGGAGGAACGGTAGGCTTCTATGGCCAGTTTCTTATGAATTTCTTCTGAGAAATCGGAGGCTTGTTCGGTGCCGTAACGCAAGTTCAGAGCGGCCAGCATGTCGCCTTCAGCCGTCGTGCCTACTCCGGTACGACGACCTTGAGCGGTTTTTTTCTTGATTTTCAGCCAGAGTTCCGTTTCGGTGCGTTTAATGTCGGCATCTTCCGGGTCGGAAATAATCTTTTCCAGAATGTTGTCGATCTTTTCCATTTCAAGGTCGATGATATCGTCCATGATGCGCTGAGCAATAGCCACGTGTTTGGAGAACAACTCGAAATCAAAGTTGGCTTTGGTGGTAAAGGGCTTGTTCACATAGGAATACAAGTTAATGGCTAGTAGACGGCAGCTGTCGTAGGGACAGAGGGGGATTTCACCGCAAGGGTTGGTGGAAACGGTGCGGAAACCGAGGTCGGCGTAGCAATCGGGCACGGATTCGCGCAAGATGGTGTCCCAGAAGAGAACGCCAGGTTCGGCGGACTGCCAGGCGTTGTGTACGATTTTCTTCCATAAGGCAGTTGCGTCCGTTTCTTTGGTAAAGGTCGGATGCTCGCTGCCAACCGGGTATTGCTGGGTGTAAGGCGAGCCGTTGGCAACCGATTCCATGAATTTGTCGGTGATCTTGACAGAAACATTGGCGCCGGTAACTTTGCCTTCCGACATCTTAGCATCAATAAAAGATTCTGAATCAGGATGTTGTATGGAAACACTTAGCATCAGGGCGCCACGACGACCGTCCTGAGCTACTTCTCGAGTGGAATTGGAATAACGCTCCATGAACGGTACGATACCGGTGGAAGTGAGGGCGGAATTCTTCACTTGAGTTCCTTTGGGGCGAATATGTGAAAGGTCGTGACCGACACCTCCGCGGCGCTTCATCAATTGAACCTGTTCTTCGTCAATCTTGATGACGGCTCCATACGAATCGGCGGGGCCATCCACTCCAATGACGAAGCAATTGGAAAGCGATCCGATCTGGAAATTGTTGCCGATTCCGGTCATCGGACTTCCTTGGGGTACGATGTAATTGAAATGGTCGAAAAGGCCAAAAAGTTCCTTTTCAGAAATGGGGTTGGGGTAACGTTTTTCAATACGGGCAACTTCCGATGCCAGTCTGTGATGCATGTCGTCCGGGTTAACTTCATACAGGTTGCCGAAGGAATCCTTCAGGGCATACTTGTTGACCCAAACTCTGGCTGCCAGTTCATCGCCTTGGAAATACTCCAAGGAAGACTGGAAGGCTTCGTCGTGTGTGTAAGTCTTCTGTTCCACTTGTGTTGATTTAGAAATGTTTGATACGTTTTAGGGGGTAGTGTTTTTCACAATCTTTTAGACTTACAATTTTAGTTTGAATAAACGACTTGACAAAATGTTTAGAGTGTTTTGTTTTAAAAAAATGAAAGTTTCCCAAAAATATTTTTAAATAACAGATAATCAAATATGTACAAAAAAAGGAAGAGTAAAAAGTTTTCCATTTTGAAAATTGAATAATTATTCGATATGCATTTTTTAAAAAGGACAATGAAATAAAAAGTAAGCAAACCTATTCGAAATTTGGAAAGAAAGGCTACTTTTGTGGTAGAAAAAGAAAACATCGACACACAAATTTTCCATATGAATTCCCTAAAAAACCGACGAACCGTTCGCGCATACGCTAAAAAAGACTTGGATGAAACCCTGCTGAACGAGTTGCTTGAAACGGCCTGTCGTTCGTCCAATACCGGAAACATGCAAGCCTACAGCATCATCGTGACCAGAAATGCAGCCCAAAAGCAGACTCTGGCTCCGGCGCATTTCAACCAGAAACAGGTGACAGATGCTCCTGTCGTGCTAACTTTTTGTGTCGATTTCAACCGAATTGGTCAATGGTGTCTACAGCGCCATGCAGCCCCTGGCTTCGATAATATTCAGGCAATGACATACGCTGCCATTGATGCCGTTATCCTAGCACAGACGTTCTGTGTGGCGGCAGAGGAGGCTGGTCTTGGTATTTGTTACTTGGGCACGACCACCTACAACGCCGAAACCATCATCGAGGTACTTGGTTTGCCTCAACTCGTGTTGCCAATCACGACCCTTAGCGTGGGTTATCCCAAAGAATCCGCAACCACGCCGCTTCCTGATCGCCTGCCTATGGAAGGCATCGTCCATCAGGAAACCTATTCCGCCTTCGATTCTTCTGCAATCGACCGCATCTACGCCGAAAAAGAAGCCCTTGAGGAATCCCTACGCTTTATCGATATCAATCTAAAGGAAACTCTCGCCCAAATCTACACGGACATCCGCTACAAAAAATCCGACAACGAGTTCTTCTCCGAATCCTGGATCAAAGCCATAAAGCGCCAAGGTTTCCTATGAGGTCTCATTAGGAAGCGAATTACGGCGTTACTGCTTACTTGCCGATCCTCACGTACCCAAAGTACGCTCCGGTACGGCTTCATAATCAGTGCCTTGTACTTCACTTCCTAATGAAACCTCATTTCCGGTGCAATAGGGTTTGGCTGCGTGGTGATTGGTATGAAAATTGTTTTCTTTAAAAAACTCTGTTTGGTCACGTGGTGAATGAAGCTTTAAAGGGGCACCAAGGTCAAGGCACTGATTGCGAGACACCCCGGAGCGTACTTTGGGTACGTGAGGAGTGGCGAATAATAAGCAACGCAGAGATTGGTGGTCTTTTAAAGCTTCAAGAAGTGCCTTGGATAAGCTGTTCTAATTCCTGAATAGTTGAACGGAACTTCTTATCCGTTTCGATCCAGTTCCCCACAGTCTTGCAGGCATGCAGTACGGTAGCATGATCACGTTTGCCGATTAATTCACCAATATTGGAATAGGATTTGTCCGTGTACTTTCTGGAAAGGTACATGGCAATTTGCCTAGCCTGTGAAATTTCTTGTTTCTTTGACTTCGATTGGATGATTTCCAACTCGAGATCAAAGTATTTGCAGACTTCTTCTTCGATGAGTTCCACCGAAATCTGGCGTTCCTGAATCTTGATGGCGTTGGAAACTACCCGTTTGGCAAGCTCCATGTCCACTTCCTTTTCATAGATCACCGAATGGGCCATCAGGGAAACGACGATGCCTTCCAGGTCGCGGACGTTTTCAGTCGCATTCCGGGCAATGTATTCGACCACGTCGCGGGTGAAATGAAGACCGTCACGCATGATCTTGCTCTCCAGGATGGCAACGCGCAGGGCATAATTGGGTTTTTCCATTTCAGCAGTCAAGCCCCATTTGAAACGGGTGAGCAAGCGGTCGTCAATACCAACGATATCTTTTGGGGGCCGGTCGCAGGTGATGACCAACTGTTTGCCGTTCTGGTGCAAGTGGTTGAAGATGTGGAAAAAGACGTTCTGGGTACCGGTCTTGCCGCTCAGTTCGTGAATATCGTCTATCAACAAGACATCGATGCTTTGGTAAAAGTGGATGAAATCGTTGACGGTGTTGTTAAGGTAAGCTTGTGAGTACTGAACCTGGAACAGGTGGGAAGAAACATACAGAACGCGCAGGTTGCTGTTTTGTTGCAGGCCGGCGTTTCCGATGGCATGAATCAGGTGCGTCTTTCCCACACCAGACTTGCCGTGTACGAACAAGGGGTTGAAAATGGTCTTACCCGGCTTTTCAGCAATGGAAAAGCCTGCTGTTCTGGCCAGCATGTTGCTTTCACCGCCGATGAAGTTGCCGAAGGACAGGTTAGAGTTCAGCTGAGGCTCCAATTTGCCTGGTACCATTTGTTCGAACGGATTGTTGGACGAATAGTTTGATGAAGAGGGACGGGTTGGAATGCCGGAGATGCGGTTCACATTAACCTGGTGACTATCAGGCGCAAGCTTCATCGATGTATCGGATACCATGACTTGATACATGAGTCTGGTGTTTTCACCGGTTACCCGAAGGATGGCTTTACCGATCAAATCGGCGTACTGATTTTCGAGCTGTTCGTAAAAGAAATGGCTGGGCACCTGTAACAACAGAGCTTTGTCTTCGTATTGTAACGGAACAATTGGAGTAAACCACGTAGAGTAGCTCAATTCTGGTACATTATCTTTAATAATGCTCAGGCATTGATTCCAAAGAGATTCGTGATTTAAGGTCATTGTTATGGATAGGGCTTAAAAACTTGGGATTACAAATTTTGGAAAAAAAAAAGGATTCTCCAAACGTGTTTTTCCTTTGAAAATTCGTAAAAATGTATTTCGTTTACAGTCAGGCATTTAGTTAAAATGCTGTATATCAATACTCTAAAAAGTTAATAATATCTAACTGTCTTGAACCGAACACCTTGCAAAAATGGCAGTCCATTGACGCAAAATGGCATACATACCTTTAAGTCCCTGTTAATAAAGGGTTGCGGTACATTATTATTTTTGTGTTAAATCATAAAAAAGAGAAAGAAAAACGTTGGCGCTTACAAACTAAAACAAAAATTACTTGCTTTGTTTCGATCCGAAAAGGGAGAAATGGACATACCGCTTCGGACTAGCCTTTAAATCGAGTAATAAAGCGTTCGCACTTGTTGCAGTCGTGCCCAGGTTGAAGGTTGCAGTACTCAGGTTCTGGTAAAGTGATTTGTCGTTCAGGAGCATGCCCATGGAATTGTCCGTGCTGTTGAGCTTGAGCGTGATGTTTTCCAGTTGCGTGAGTGTTTTGTTCAGAGAGGCGACATCGATCTGATTGATCTTGGTACCAGCCGCTGAGAATTCGGCTGTCATAGATGAAACATTGTCCAGGATGCCGGGAAGCTTGTCCATGGAATTGTTCAGTTTGACGGAAAGCAGAGAGAGCTCCCTGCTGGTTTTTTCGATGGAAGTAAGGGATTGGTTCAGACTTCCGTTGTCGACCAGCGTTTCCACACTTGCCAGCAGGGAGTCGGTCCGTTGAATCATGTGTTGCACATCAGCCAGGATGCCTTCCTGCAATTTATCCATGATGCCTGGATTCCTCTCTGCCAAAAGGGTGTCGCCGCTTAAAAGGAGTTTCGCAGTGGGCGCTCCCAATTTAAGTACCACGGTCGGATTACCAATCAAGGCAGATTGTATGATGGCTTTGGAACCTTCAGGTAGATGAAGCTTCGTATTGAGGTCCAGGTCGATGGTGATGTGTCCAGGGTTGTTGAATTGGTAGCGGATGTCGCGAACGAGCCCTACCTGATAACCGTCCAGCATGACCGGGCTTGATTTGACCAATCCGTCGATCTGCGTGAAGTTTACATAATAATGGTTGGTCGGGTTCAGAAGGTTGACCCCTTTCAAGAAGTTGAGCCCCCAAACAAAAATGGCAAAGGCTGCTATGACGATCAAGCCGATTTTAGCTTCACTTTTGAAATTCGTTTTCATTTTTCACGAGATTTAGCGCATACACGAACAGGTATCCGAAGACAAAAGTACGATTTTTTATTTGTTTGCTTCAGACCTGGCCACTTCAACGGCTATTTTTTGACGGTTTCGGAAGGCAATGACAAAGGCATCCGGAAATAGGGCGGAGACTTCCTGTCGTTTTTGGTTTGCTTCTGCAAAAGTTCTGAAACTGCCCACCGTATATTTGTAGAGTCTGTTTTCCTGATAGAAAACGGCATCCTGACCTTTCAGTTTTTTATTACCTGCAGAAAGCTTTACATCCGAAGCCAGTATTTGAACTTTGAAAACGATGCCGTTTTCAATGGAATCTTTCGGCATTGTAGTGGTTGTCGTTACTGTAGTTACAATAGTAGTCTTTATTGTTTTTGTTGTGCCAGGGAGGTGCTCCTTTTCCTTTTTGACGATTGTATCCAGAATAATTGTTGATTTTTTTTCGGCAACCTTCTCGGTATCCGGTTTGCTGTACGTTTCGTCGGAAACCGGTTTTTTCAACGAAGTGGAGGTGGTGGACTTACGGTCATAATCCGCCCTGAAGTCGGCAAAACCCTTGTAAATGCACAACGCTGTTTGTTCCTGACCTTCCTCGCTTTTTAGGTATTCCTGTTCGTTCGGATTCGATAGAAAGCCGGTTTCAACCAAAACGGAAGGCATGCTGGTGCAACGGAGCACCAGAAAGACATCCTGACGGACTCCTCTGTCGTAACGGCCATTGGCGACGAATTTTGACTGAATGATGGAGGCAAGCTGGATGCTTTGGTTCATATAATTGTCCTGCATGAATTCGAACATGATGTACGATTCTGCCGAAGTCGGGTCAAAACCTTCATACCGTTGCTTATAATCGTCTTCGAGAAGAATTACGGAGTTTTCACGTTTGGCGATGGCCATGTTTTCGGCTGAACGGTTCTGCCCAAGTGTAAACGTGGACGGGCCGTGTGGGCTGGGCGAATCAGCATGATCGGCGTGTATGGAAATGAACAGGTTGGCTTTCGCTTTATTGGCGATGATGGCACGTTGGTTAAGCGGAATAAATTCGTCCGTATTTCGGGTATAAATGATTTTGACGTCTGGCTGTCTGGCTTCGATGAGTTTGCCAAGTTTAAGACCAATGCCGAGTACAATGTCTTTTTCCTTGCAGGAAGAACCGAGGGTGCCGGGGTCCTGACCTCCATGACCAGGATCGATGACGATGGTAAAACCGGAAGCTACTGCGATAAGGGAAGTTTGGAGGAACAATCCGAGGAAAAGCAAGAGAAAGCGCAGGGTCCGATAGGGCATAGGGTCAGTATTGGTTATTACCTTTACAAAAATAGCGTAAAATCGACAACAACCAAAAAGAAATGGTTTCCTTTGCATAAAACGTATATATGGACGCCCTTTCCCTATTGAAACAATATATGGATTCGAACACCGAATTGTTCGAAACGGTTTATTTGCACAGTCGGCATGTCATGAAAAAGGCATTGAATCTTTCAGATAAGCATCCCGAAATATCTCTGGACAAGGCGTTTATTGAAGAAGCTGCATTGTTGCACGACATCGGTGTCTATCGCACGAATGCTCCTGATATTCATTGTCTTGGAGAAGCCCCCTATATTTGTCACGGTTATCTGGGTCGGGAAATTCTGGATATAGAGGGTCTGCCCCTACATGGTCTGGTCTGTGAACGGCACACCGGTACAGGCCTTTACCTGACTGAAATCCTTGCCAAAAACCTTCCATTGCCCCACCGGGACCTCGCTCCGGTGAGTCTGGAAGAGCAAATCATCTGTTTTGCCGACAAATTCTATTCCAAATCGCAACTTAATACGGAGTTTACGGTGGAGGAAGTCCGACGCAAACTTGCCAAATACGGGCCTGAAGGTGTGGTCCGTTTCGACCGATGGTGTGAAATGTTCTTATAATGATGCTGCCGTTAAGCACTTTTCACGCTCCTGCCTTCGGGTTTCCAAGTTGTTTTCCGTATTTTTGCGCACTAATTAAGGGCAGTACATGTATTTTTCACGACTTTCTGTTGTATTCAGCTTAGTGGTGTTCCCGCTATTCGGCCAAGTCCTGCCTGCAGGCAAGGCTGTTCACCGGGAAGCCGTGGCTTTTCCAGAGGAGACTGCCGCCTTGCAGAAAGCAAACGCAGTTGGCCTTAAAGACAGCATTTCCAACTGGATCCCTACCGATACTGCTGCTGTTAAGGATACTGCATCGAAAACGGCGAAGGTACAGTCCGTCACCGAAATTGTCGAGTATTCAGCCAAAGACTCCCTAGTTTTTGAGGAGGGCGGGGTTGCCAAACTCTATGGAACGGGCACTGTGAAATATGGTGAAATTAATCTGGATGCCGGTTATATTCAGATGGATATGGACAGCAGTCTGCTGACAGCCAATGGTCGTCCCGATTCCGTCGGCAAAATGATTGAAAAACCAGTTTTCAAAGATAAAGGCGGGGAGTACAACATTAAAGCTGTCAGATACAATTTCAAGACAAAAAAGGGTTTGATGACCCAGGTGGTTACTCAACAGGGAGAGGGCTGGATCGTCAGTGGTACGACCAAGAAAATGTCGGATGACGTTTTGTGCATGGTCAATGGGAAATACACGACCTGTGATAATCACGATCATCCTCATTTTTACCTGGATTTGAGCAAGGCCAAGGTGAAGCCCGGCAGTTACATCGTTTCAGGGCCTGCCCATCTGGTGATGGAAGATGTGGACTTGCCACTGTTCCTGCCTTTCGGCTACTTCCCGTTCAAGGGGAAATATTCTTCCGGTTTTCTCATGCCAACTTATGGGGACGAACTCCAGCGTGGTTTCTACCTGAGCAACATGGGGTATTATTTCGCTTTCAACGATTATGTGGATATGGCCATTCGGACGGACCTCTATTCCAAGGGTTCCTGGGGTGTCAAGGTCAATTCGACCTATCGGAAACGCTATAAATTCACGGGTAATTTCAGTGCATCATACGTGGAAAACGTAACGGGTGAAAAGACACTTCCGGATTATGCCAAGAACAAAGACTTGCGCGTCAACTGGAGTCACGCGCAGGACGCCAAGGCGAGTCCTTTCCGGACGTTTTCAGCCAGTGTGAATTTTGCAACCAGTGGCTATACCCGCAACGATTTGGCTTCCTTGTACAATCAGAGAGCGTTTGCCGAAAATACCAAGAGTTCCTCTGTGAGTTATTCTCAGCGTTTTCCAGAGAGCCCGTTCAGCTTGTCGGCCAGCGTGACGGTCAATCAGTCGAGTAAGGATTCCACCTTGTCTGTTTCCTTGCCAGGTCTGAGCCTGAACATGTCCACCATTTACCCGTTCAAACGGAAAAATGCGGTGGGAAACGAACGCTGGTATGAAAAGATTCGTGTGGGTTATTCGGGGAGGATGGCCAACAGCATCAGCAATGTGAAGGAATACGATATCATGCATAAGTCGCTGATTAAGGACTGGCGGAACGGGATCATGCACAGCATTCCGATTTCGGCCACGTTCAATGTCTTGAATTACATCAACCTGAATACCAGTTTTTCGTACAATGAACGGTGGTATTCGAGCTCGCTCAACAAGTTTTACGACGAAACGAACGACAAGGTGGTGACAGACACGTCTTGGGGATTCAACCGTGTCTGGGATTATACGGCATCGGTGAGTGCTTCCACCAAGCTGTACGGGATGTACGATATGAATCCAAAGATTTTCAAAAAAATCAGTCAGATCAGGCATGTGCTGACCCCTGATGTCTCGTTTTCCTACCATCCGGATTTCGGTCAAGCCAACTATGGATATTTTGGGGAGTATTCCTATCTGGACTCTAAAGGCAATGAGCAGATCGTATCGTATTCCCATTATGCCAACGGTTTGTACGGAACGCCGGGCATGGGCAAATCGGGAACGGTGAGTTTTTCGTTGGACAATAATGTGGAAATGAAGATACGAGAAGAAACCGATTCCGCTCCGATTATTAAGAAGGTGAGCCTGATCGATGATTTCCGCTTTGGGACTTCGTACAACCTGGCAGCGGATAGTTTGAACTGGAGTGACATTTCAGCCAGTATTCGTCTGAAATTCGGTACGAAGTATACCTTGAACCTCAGTGGCTCTTTCCAACCGTACACCTACATATTGAACAGTGCAGGGAATCCGGTGCGAACCAATACGACGCAGTTTGAGAAATACGGGATTCCTGGACGTTTGACTGGGACGGGAACTTCGTTCAGTTATACTCTTAACAATGAAACGTTCAAGAAGTTATCTAAGTTATTCCAGAAAAAGCAGGAAGGTGAAACATCTACGGACGGGACGCCTGACAGGGGCGCAGAAGCTCCTCCTGCCAATGCCATGGCTGATCCGGATAAGGAGCAACCCTCTGAGGTGCCTTTGGATGCTGAGTCGGCGCTGTATGCTCCTTGCAAGATACCGTGGAGCATCGGGATTTCCTATTCCGTGCGCTATGGACAGTCTGACTTCAATAAGAAGCGGTTGGAATACGATTACAAATTTAGCCAGAACCTGAGTTTCAGCGGAAATCTGGCGTTGACCGACAAATGGAAATTTACGGCCAGTACCAGTTACAATTTTGAATTGAAGAAGCTGATGACGATGAACTGTTCGGTTACCAGAGATTTGCACTGCTGGGCGATGTCAGCCAGTTTCATACCAATTGGTCCTTACAAGTCCTATAATTTTTCCATTGCTGTGAAATCTTCCCTGCTCGAAGACCTCAAGTACGAGCAGCATCAAAACCCCAGAGACAACTATTTGTGGAAGTAAGCCTTAGTGCCAGTCGATGGGGGTAAGCCCCTGATTCATCAGGTACTCGTTGGTTTGGCTAAAGTGGTGGTTCCCGAAGAAACCGCGATGGGCGGAGAGTGGGGACGGATGGACGGATTTCAGTACCAGGTGCTTTTTTGCATCGATGAATGCCCCTTTTTTTTGGGCATAAGAGCCCCAAAGCAGGAACACAAGGCCTGTGCGTTTTTCGGCCAATTTATGTATGGCGGCGTCGGTGAAGGTTTCCCAACCTTTGTTCTGGTGAGAACCTGCTTGGTGGGCACGGACCGTGAGGGTGGCGTTCAGCAGTAAGACGCCTTGATTGGCCCAGCGTTCCAAATTGCCGTCCTTGCGGGGCTCAAAGCCTTCGTCCGAACGGATCTCCTTGAAAATATTTTGCAGAGAAGGTGGAAAAGATACGCCTTGTTGAACCGAAAAGCAGAGTCCGTGGGCTTGTCCTGGTTCGTGATAGGGATCTTGTCCAAGAATGACCACGCGGACTTTATCGAAAGGACAATGGTCGAACGCATTGAAGATCAGCTTGCCTTCCGGGTAGACGGACTGCTGTTTGTACTCCATTTTGACATATTCCGTCAACTTCAAAAAATAGTCTTTTTCAAACTCTTTTTCCAGTGCGGATTTCCATGTTTTTTCTATCTTTACGTCCATTAAAAATCGTTTTGTGGTTAGCCAAAGGTTTCCGCAAATCTACATAAAACTTTTTTCTCCATGCGAAACGGAACCCGTGCAGCCCTTCTTTTTTTTGTATTTGGTTTTTGTACGTGTATGGTTCTGGTAACGGTGGTCCGCTCCCTGCGGCGTGTGGATGTAAACTGGCCACTTGAAAAACCAAAGGCTATCGCCCAAGCGATTTTTTATCCAGTCGGCGAGTGCCCGGAATGTAAAAAGATTTCCCATCAGTTCTGGAAAGTGGACAAGCTGAACGATGACAACAATGCGCATCTGGAAGCGGCCCAAAGAATGGGGCATACGCCTTTTGCCACCAATGCGGAATTCGACCAAAAAAAGGCTTTGCTTGTGAACAGTCAGGTCTTTACGGAGATCAAGGATTGTGACACGTATACGGTCAAGAAATTGACGCATTCCTATCCTTACCTGGTGCCTAGGGCCGTGGTTCTGTTGAATGAAATCGGAACTCGGTTTGAGGCAAAGCTGGAACTCCTCCAAATTGCGCCTTTCAAGATGCAAATCAGTTCTGTGTTGCGAACCCTTGAAGGTCAGAATGGGTTGGGTAAGCGCAACACGAATGCTGCACCGCTTTCCGCACACATGTACGGCACAACCTTCGATATCTCCTACAAAGAGTTTCTTCAACAAAGCGGAGAGATTGCCAAAGAGGGATTTTGCAGGCACGACTTGATGCGGCATGTACTTGCAGAGGTGTTAACAGAAATGCGCACCGAAGGGCGCTGCAAGGTCGTTATTGAACGGAAGCAAGCATGCTTTCACATAACCGTTAATTAAGCCAAATAGGAAGCGAATTACTGCGTTACTTCTTGCTTGTCGATCCTCACGTACCTAAGTACGCTCCGGTACGACTGTGCAAGAAGTGCCTTGTACTTCACTCCCTATTTGACTTAATTTTTGTGGGGTTTTTTATCAAATGAGGATCATGCCTTGAGCGGCACACTTGGTGCGCATATCTTCCGGCCAAATGCTGGCTTGAATTTCGCCGATGTGTGCTTTGCGAAGCAGGAACATGCACAGTCTGGATTGACCGATACCGCCACCGATGCTCAGGGGCAATTCGTCATTGATGAGTTTCTTGTGGAAGAAAAGTTCCTTACGGTCTTCGGCTCCGGAAATCTCCAGTTGTTTCAACAATGCTTTCTTGTCTACACGGATACCCATGGATGAAAGTTCCAGCGAGCTGCCGAGTACACTGTTCCATACGAATAGGTCACCGTTCAGGCCGAAGAAGCCTTCTTCGTTTTCGGTGGTCCAGTCGTCGTAGTCCGGGGCACGGTCATCGTGCTTTACGCCGTTGGAAAGTTTGCCACCGATACCGATGATGAAGGCAGCCCCATTTTCTTTGGTGAACTCATTTTCGCGTTCTTTCGGACTGAGGTTGGGGTATTTGCGAACCAGTTCCTCGGCATGCACAAAGGCAATTTCTTCGGGCAGGGAAGGGCGGATTTCAGGGAATTGTTCAAAAACGAGGTATTCGGTCTGGCGAATGGCGCCGTAAATGCGTTTGACGACGGATTTCAGGAAGTCGATGGTACGGTTTTCAGCCGTCATGACTTGTTCCCAGTCCCATTGATCCACATAAAGTGAATGCAGGTTGCCCAGCTCTTCGTCGGCGCGGATGGCATTCATGTCTGTGTATAAACCGTAACCAGGTTCGATGTCGTATTCACCCAGCATCAGACGTTTCCATTTGGCAAGCGAATGAACGATTTCAGCCTTTTGGTCGTTCATGTCTTTGATGGGGAAACTCACCGGACGTTCTTTGCCGGAAAGGTTGTCGTTGATACCGGTTCCGCTGACCACGAAAAGTGGTGCAGTTACGCGGCGGAGACGAAGTTCGGATGAAAGACTTTGTTGGAAGAAATCCTTGATTTGTTTGATGCCTTGTTCGGTTTTTTTCAAATCGATCAGGGCTTTATACCCTTTAGGGAGAATCAGATAGCTCATGAAGGTGTTTTTTTTTGGCCAATAAAATTATGGAGGCAAATGTACCAATTTTATCCGACAGTTTGGTAGGTTTTCGTTCAATATTCGTTCAATGTTATTGTTTTTTAAGTGCTTTGGGGTGTATATTGATTGTTTTCTCCTAATGCCAGCTTGCTTTAATTCCGGATTTTTAAAACCTCAAATCGTGCTGAAATACCGATTTTTATAGTACTTTTGTGGCCGTTTCGGTCCCGTAGTTCAATGGATAGAATAGTGGATTCCGGTTCCATCGATTGGAGTTCGAGTCTCCACGGGATCACGAACAAAAAGGAAAGCGTTGCTGTCTAAAAGATGGCAACGCTTTTTTCTGAGAACTTGTTGAGCAACTCGGAATTTTTGAAACGAGTTATTGAATAATCACTTTATGCGAAAAATTCCCCTTATCTGTTTGAACTTCAATTACGTAAAGACCTTTATTTTTGGATGACAAGTTAATTTCCTGATTTTCACTTGTAATTGGTCCGCGAAAGAGGAGCATTCCATCATTGTTATAAATGGAGATACTGCCGTTCCCTTTTGATTGCAAAATAAAAACACCATTTTTTGATGGATTGGGATAAACCTTGAACTTTTCATCCTTGGCATTTTCAGAAACAGCCGTAGTTGTCGATTTAGTCAACGAAAAGGCATCAATATAGGACCAATAGGCTCCACCATTCCGAACAAAGCATCCTGCTTCGATACAGAGCTTTTTCCCAATATCCGCGCTATTGGTGGTATAATTTACGACGACTTGCTTCCAACCAGGATTACCACCGGCTGCATTTGCAACTGACGCAACAAATGAAATGGAATCACCTTTTACAATCGTCCTTCTTGTAGAATCCGTTCCACTAAATAAACTGATATATGCACCTGTATAGGCTAAATCTCCCCCACAGTATCCGTACCTGACCTGACAGGTTAGACTATACTTCACTCCAGCTTGATTGACAGTCTGCATCACTTGATACATGTGCGGGTCGTAATTATACAGATAACCAACATAGGAACCATCATAGGCAGGACTTGAAGACGTTGAAGAGCCTGCTTTTGTCGGGTCTTCTCTTCCTGAGTCACCACATTTATCCATTTTCCAACCAAAGCCATTATACGAATTAAAGGAAACACTATTTTTTAAACACTTGATTTTACTATTGTCATTTGGAAATTCAAAACTCGGGTTGACAATAGTCATTTTGACCTCTGTACTGTTTGGATCTGAGATTGTTATATCAAGCGATCCTTGACAGTCCGATCCATCATTTGCAGTTGCTACAACAGTTATTACACCAGGTTTCTTAGCTGTAATCAATCCATTTGAAGTGATGGATGCAAGTGATGTATCAGAAATGGTCCAAGTTACCGTTTTATCGGTGGTATTCACCGGCATTACTGATACGGACATTTGTAGGGTACCTCCATTAGCTGGAATGGCCTTGATACCACTTACACTTTGGACAGTTATGGAAGTCGTTTTTATATATTGTGTAGAAGCTGTCGGCATGTCTGAAACATCAATAACTACGACAGAATTATAGGTGTTAGGAGCATTGGCAGGTACCATAATCTTTATATAACCGGCACTATCTTTGAAACTTAATGAAGTTGACGGATCGTTCAAAAGAGAGACTTTGTTTATGGTATTGGTCAGAGAAGGCACTTTCAATAATCTGTTGGCTGGCCATGAAAAAACATGCGCGAAAAGCTTGTCTGCTTTCTTTGTATAATATCCCCACGTAGGTTCTGTAGAAAAGGGACTTCTGGTGACACCATAGATACTTTCCCCAAAAATGTCCATCCAAGCTCCAAAAGCGTTCAGAATGGTTACTGATTGGGTTGGAACAGAGCCATCTCCTTTTGGGCCAATGTTCAACAGGTAATTTCCATCTCTTGATACAACCTGAACCAACTGATGTATAAGGGTTGCAGGTGTTTTATAACTATTATCCCCTTGGTTATAACCCCATGAATTGTTCATGGTTTGATTCGTTTCCCAGGGTCTGTCTTCGGGTTTTGAAGGTACCGTTTGTTCCGGACACATCCAATCGCCTAAACCGGCTCCTCTGAATACGCGTTCATTAACAAGAAGCGTTGGATCAAGACCAACCAAGTAATTATATAGATCAATGCCATCCGCTTTGGTCCACCAAGATGTAAGTGTAGGCGTACCAGTATTATTGGTCCAGTCTCCATCAAACCACAATATAGCGGGATGGTATTTTGTGATCAGCTCACTTAACTGTTGTTTCATGTCATTGATATAATACGTCCTGGCAGTCATGCTAGCCATAGTCGAAAAATTTTGTTGATAAATGGTTTGTGATGGGTGTTCCCAATCAAGGATCGAATAGTATAAGCAGAACTTTACCCCCACAGCATCGCAGGAATCCTTTAGTTCTTTCAAAATATCTCTTGTCTTGAAATTTGTAAAGCCCGGCAAATCAAAGGCTTTTGTACCTGTGACATCTTTAAAACTCTCTACCTGAGTATCCCACATGCAGAAACCTTCATGGTGTTTGGCGGTAATGACCAAATATTTCATCCCAGCTTTCTTTGCCAAATTTGCTATGGTTCCGGCATTAAAATTTATTGGATTGAAATTTGTTGTCACTTGGTTCTGATAATTGGTTTTTGTCCAGTTTTCGGTTGCAAATGCCCACTCTCCATGAGCTAAATAGGAATAGGACCCAAAATGGATAAACATGCCAAACCGAGCTTCATACCACCAAGCCAATTTGGATGGAATAGTATATTGTGCTACTGCCTTTTGCGCTGAGAACAGCATGGAAACTAACAGTACAAAAAATAAATAAATGACGCGTTTCTTCATGATAGTGATCGTTGTTGTTTCAGCGAAATTACCAAAATTTTTAGTAAGCTGTTTCCCTCTAAGCGGATTTGGATAAATATGAACGATTTCTAGTGTCATTATTTTATTTACTGCCATAATGGGAAGTACCGTATCAACCGAATTGCAGTTGTAGCCATCAACATTAACCATTACCGGTACTTTGTTATTTATTCCATTATTTTGGAGCTATTGACAGATTTGTGCGAGGTGACCTCAAGAACAGCCTCTTTAAGATCTGCTGAAACGGCCGTCAACCGTATGTTTCCGCTTTTTCGGGTCGATTGGATGACTGTCAGCGCCAAGCCGTTAAAGGCACTGCGCAGTTTGCTTTGCATTTGGGTTTTATCCTGAGGATCTCCATTATCGGTACCTTTCAGTATTCCTTCGCCTTCCACTTTGAATTCGATCAGGTTATTGGCATCAGGCACAACCAATCCATTTTCGTCAATGATTTCGACTTTCACTTGGGCAATGTCGTGTGCATCAGCGTCAATCTCATTGCGGTCGGATGACAGTCTGATGGACGCCGGTTTGGAAGTGGTGTGTATTTCTTCGGTGACAATCTTTCCACCTTTTCTCCCGATTACTTTTAAAGTTCCCGGTTCGTAAAGCACATCCCAGCTCAAGTGCAAGTCAGATGTAGTAGGTGCAACATATGGGCTCGCATAGGTATTCCAGCCGGTTGCATGTCCCTGCTGTGGAAAAATGGCAGATTTTATCCCATACGATTTTCCATTCAGAAAAAGCTCGACACTGTCGCAGTTGGAATAGGCAATTACAGAAATAACCTGACCCTCATGGCCTTTCCAGTTCCAATGCGGGAAAAGGTGAACCATTGGTTTCTTGGTCCACTGGCTTTGGTAAAAATAATAACCGTCTTTCGGGAAACCACAAAGATCGATTTCTCCTGAACTGGAACTCTTATTTGGCCAGCGTGCTTCGCCCAGATAATCGATGCCTGTCCACATAAAATCACCTATCACATAATCATTTACAGCCGTAAATTTCCATAGTTGTTCGGCTTGAATCATATTTTTCCGGTAATCATTGGTACGTCCCGGCCGACTTTCTGACTGGTCGGTTTCAATGGAATATTGTCCACGAATACCCCGAACAGAACCATTTTCGGTGCCTATCATTTTCCAGTTAGGATGATCGTGCCGGTCGATGCTGTAATATAATTCACGACGTTCGAGCCAGCGGTCAACATAATTGTATCCAACAATATCCTGCATCTCGAGGAAAGGTAGTTTTGCCGGTCCATCCCCGGCAGCAATACGATCGTTCGCCTGAGTTACCGGCCGCGTTGGATCTTCCTTGTGAAATACTTCCATCAGCTTCCGGAGTGTTTCACTGCCATTTTCTTTTACCTGATCCGGAACTTCATTGCCTGCGCTCCAAATAACAATCGATGGGTGGTTGCGGTCGCGCTGAATCATGGAAATCAAATCCGACTTCCAATTCGCTTCAAAATATTTGTGATAGCCGAATTCAGGAGCTTTTCGCGCAATCCATTCATCAAAAGCTTCGTCCATCACCAAAAAGCCCATTTTATCGCAGAGATCAAGAAACGCAGGATCAGGTGGATTGTGCGAGGTTCGGATGGCATTGCAGCCCATTTCTTTTAACACCTGCAAACGTCGAACCCATGCCTGTTCAGGAACTGCTGCCCCCAGGCAACCGGCATCGTGATGCAGACAAACGCCATTCATCTTTACATGCTTTCCATTAAGTAGAAACCCATTGTCCTTATCGTATTCAATTTTCCGAATTCCAAAAGTGGAAGAAAAGTTGTCAACTTCTTTTTTCCCTTCCAAAAGATAGGATTTCAAGGTATATAAAGCAGGATTTTCAATGGACCAAAGCAACGGTGTCGAAACTTTCAAGGTTTGTTCTATTGCTTCTTTTCCGGAGGCTGAAATGGAAACAGGCGTTTCGACGGTTGCAATTACTTTGCCCGAACCATCAATAACTACTGAACGCAAAATCATTTTCGTAGGATTGGTAAAGTTGTTTTCAACAGAAGTTCGAATCAAAACGGTGGCCGAAGTTGAATCCACCTGCGGCGTGGTAATGTGGGTTCCCCAATGAGCGACATGAACCGGATTGGTGATACTTAACCAAACATGACGGTAAATTCCTGAACCGGTGTACCAGCGGCTGCTGAGCTGAAGTGAATTATCGACCCTGACTGCGATGGTGTTTTTCCCTTTTTTCAGAAATGGGGTCAGATCGTACCTAAAACCAGTGTAGCCATAAACATGTTTACCCAGATGCTGCCCATTTATCCATACATCGCTGTTCATATAAACGCCATCAAATTCAATGCTGAATTGCTGATTTTTCTTTATTTCGGACACTATGAATTGCTTCCGGTACCAACCGATTCCTGCAGGAAGATAACCTCCTGAACCCTGTGTGGTAGCATCTTCTTTAAATTCACCTTCGATGCTCCAATCGTGAGGCAGATGGAGCGTTCGCCATTTGGCATCATCAAAATCCGGCTTTTCGGCACCGTTTACATCTGACTGAATGAATTTCCAATTGTAATCCATCAGCAAATGCTGACGGGTTTCCGGTGGGACTGCCCAAATATTGGTGGTAATCTGTAAGAATACCACACAGAGAATAATAAGAGTTTTTTTCATATTCTATTCCACTTTCAGTTGCTGTTTCATGCGGATGTCTGCGGATGAGGCGCCAACACGAACCTCAATACTATCGCATTCCACCTGCCAGTCGTTTTTGCTGATGTCCCAATAGGCCAGCCGTTTGGCATCGAGAGGAATGGCAATAGTTTTGCGTTCGCCGGCTTTCAGATTTACGCGCTGAAATCCTTTTAGTTCCTGAACAGACCGGCTAACCAGGGAATTAAGATGTTTGACATAGAGCTGAACAACCTCATCTCCATCACGCTTGCCTGTGTTTTCCACATCCACATTTACGGTTATTGAACCATCTTTGGCAAGGTTCAGAGCGCTGGTTTTAAGATTTGACCAGACAAAGGAGGTGTAACTCAGACCAAAACCAAACGGATAAAGCGGTTCCCCTTTGAAATACATATAGGTACGTCCGTTGCGGATGTTGTAATCCAGCATTTCAGGTAACTGATCGAGCGATTTGGGCCAGGTTTGCACCAAACGTCCGGCAGGGTTGTAGTCGCCAAACAGTACGTCGGCCAAAGCATTGCCTTCTTCCTGACTGCTGTGAGCCATGTGCAGAATGGCGGGCACATTTTCCTGCGTCCAATTGATGGCATACGGGAAACTGCTTTTAAGAACGACAATCGTTTTAGGATTGGCAGCCACTATTTGTTTGATGAGTTCTTCCTGAGCACCGAGCGTGATGATTTTGCGATCCAGATCTTCCCGCCCTTCGTCCGGACCAGAAATCTTCTTCCAGCCATTGTCCAGATTGGGATTGTTACCCACACAAACTACGACTATATCCGACGATTTCGCCAGATTTACGGCAGCAGCAACATCGTCGCCCAAAGCGAACTGTACCTTGACTTTTTTTCCTACTTTGTTTTTTACACCGGCCAAAGGTGTTACCGAATAGGGTGGTTCCGAACTGTACCAGTCGAAAACGACCTGATCTGCACGTGGGCCAATCATGGCGATCGACTTGACTGTCTTTTTATTCAGGGGCAAGATGTTTCCTGTGTTTTTCAGGAGTACAATGGATTCCTGTGTAGCCAGACGAACCACATTCTTGTTTTTCTGTGTGTTCCATGGTTTGGTTTCTGTAGTGTCTTTCCCTATTTTAGCATAAGGAACCCGATCGGCAGGATCTAGCAATCCCAATCGGATAAAAACGCGCAAGGTGCCTTTGATGTCCTCCTCCAATCGTTTTTCGGTCAATAAACCTTCTTCGATTGCTTTTTTCACAGGTACTTCAAAATTCCGGTCAAGGTATTGATTGACACCTGCATTGACAGTACCTGCGCCGGATTGAGTGGCGTTTTCATAGTATTTCTGCGAACCAGTCAGGTTTTTGAAACCACCGGCATCCGTACAAATCACACCGTCAACACCCCATTGTTTGACTGCCGCTGCCATGATCATCGGACTCACAGTGCATGGAATCCCGTTATACATATTATAAGATGTCATGAAGCACTTGGCGCCGCCCTCTACAAAGCCCATGTGGAAAGGAAGCGAATAGTACTCATAAAACAATCGCGTATCAAAATTTGAGGATGTACCGGTGCGATTGTCTTCATTGCTATTGGCAAAGAAATGTTTCAAAAGTGATGCGCTTAACCAATAGTTGGGATCATCGCCCTGAAGTCCCTTGATCATTGCCACAGACATTACGCCATTGAAATAGGCATCTTCGCCAAAACATTCCTCGGTGCGTCCCCAGCGCGGATCACGACCCAAATCAGCATTGGGTGCCCGCATGATCAATCCACCACGGCCATACTTGGGACTTTGGAAAACGTAACGTGCTTCATAGCCTTCTATGGCGCCTGATTGACGGATGATTGACGGATCCCAGGTTTCGCCCATGCCATAAGACTGCGGAAAAGTAGTGGTGGTAACCGGACCTCGCCGCCCCCAACCGCCAGGCGCTCCCTGAGCCAGACCGTGCAGCCCTTCCATATGCCCCATCTTTTTAATGCCCAAACGCTCTACACCTGGAGTCGAACTTAGAAACGCGACCTTTTCATCCAGCGTCATCAGGGAGACAATGTTGCTAACCCGTTCTTCCAGCGGCATATCGGGGTTCTGGAAAGGATAGGAGGGTTGGTCCGTTTTTTGGCAGTAAATGATTGCAGAAGAAAGGAAGAAAATACAAAAGATGATTCCTTTCAATGGTCCGACGGCTAATTTTTTTGTTGGATGGTTTCTCATTTTAGTTTGGTTTATATTAACTTTTTTGATAGAAATCAGAAGGTGTTTGATTGGTTGTTCTTTTAAAGACGCGATTAAAATTGCTTGGGCTGCTAAATCCGACTTTATAGGCTATTTCACTGATTTTTAATTCCGTATCTCTCATGAGTCTTTGTGCTTCATTAACCCGGATTTGATTGATGTACGTTTTTACATTGCAATGGCATTGTGCGAGTATGCTTTCAGCAATGTGCCGTTGACGAATGCCTGTTTGCTTAGAAATCAATGAAAGACTTAATTCAGAATCATTGAAATGCTCACTGATGTAATCCAAAAAGCTACGATCGTCTTTTAGTTTTTTTTCGATGTTGATTGCCTGATAATTAATAGTTACTGACTTTATTTGATTTTTTGTTCGGGTTTTGAAATGGTTGATACGTAAGTCGATTGTTTTCTCCTTATTTTCAATATCCAGGTAACTACATAAAATGCCATCTTTAGAGCCTTGTATATCTGCTTTTTCATCCTTAAAAACCAGATAAACTAGAATTGATTTTACACCTTCTCCTGAAATTTGAATTCGAACTTTATTGAAGTGGGAAATAGTAAACTTTCGGAATAGCTTGTGCTCAAAACCAATTCCTACATACGGACTTATGAATCCTTCTTTTAAAACATAGCTCAGGCAACCCTCCGAGACTTTCCTGAGTGAATCAATGATTATTGAGTTTCCTTTATTTATCGAATCGTTGTAATAGAAAACAGTGACGTTTTTTTTGTCAGGATAAAAGGACAAGGATGGATTTTGAAAAAAGACAAAATAGCATCCAACAAGAATGAATAAGCTTAAACAACAAATGGTTCTGCTAATCGTATCCTGTAAAAAGCCTTTCAAAAGGGCAATAAATGGCTTCGCTAAAATCATACAATCCGCATTTTAGTCATTTCACAATACCATTTAAATGAAAAGCTCCCAACAGGTTGGAAGTAATCAATTCAATACTTCAAATTTATGAATATATTTTCACATCAATAAGTATAAAATACTCTGAAATTAGGTCAATCTACCTTTACTGTACGACCGTTATTATGTTTATTTCGGATTTTCACTAAAAGAAAAAACCTCATCCAGCGGTGTGTTGAATACGCGGGCTATCCGAAAGGCAAGTTCCAAGGTTGGGGAGTATTTCCCGTTTTCGATGGCCACGATGGTTTGCCGCGTCACCCCTGTTTTATCAGCCAATTCCTGTTGAGTCAATTCATCGGCTTGAAACCTCAACTTTCGGATGTTATTGTTAATGTAGCACTTGCTCATATTAAACCCCTTTTCGATAGTAATGAATCTTTGCGATTTCTGAAGTCGTGCTTGAAATGAAGCCCGAAGCAATCATAGTCAGGAACATGGCGTATGGTGGCATACCAATAACCTGCGAGATCATTGACAGCAAAAAGCCCATAATGAAGATCCAGTGAGAAATCCGTATGGTTTTCAGCTCAATCAGTTTGTCGCGTTCATCACTCCGCGTATCCATATCTTCATTGGTGACAATTTTGTTGATGATGGCAAAAACAATGTGAATGATGATTTCAGCCACGATGGTTACTGGAATTAAAAACAGGAACGCTTTACCCCAGAATTTGAAGTCATTTAAAATAGCTGGGTTTCCGGCTATGTAATGGTTGTATACATAGAGCGAGTAGAACCCAAAAATCAAGACGGTACTGATTAATGATACTAAAACTTGTTTTTCTTTGTTGTCCATAATTACCTCCTTTGCTTTTATTTAAGTATAAGAAAATCGACACAAAGATAAAAATAATATACACGATGTAAAATATAGTAGACATTATCTTTTATTTTTCTCAGATATAATTTTATAGTTGGAAAAGAAACGAATTCAATAATCACTAATTGGTTGTTATTTCAAATAATTTTTCTCACATTTTGAATAATTGTGCAAAATATCGATATATTTGTTTCTACTTTAAAATTGTTTCCACTATGAAGTTGTTAGAATACCAATCCAAGAAAATACTGAAGGAAGCAGGTCTTCCTGTTCCGCGCAGTTTACCTGTGGGATCTGTAAAAGAACTGCCATCGGCTTTGAAAACACTGGGGATTACCAGAGGAGTTGTGAAAGCACAGGCATTTACAGGAGCGCGTGGCAAAGCGGGCGGCATCCGGCTGTTTACCAACGAACAGGAGGCGCTGGATTTTACTTCCCACATGATCGGGATGCAATTGGTTACCCATCAGACAGGGCCAGAAGGCGTCAAAATCCATTTGGTTTTAATTGAAGAGGCCTGCCCCATTGAAAAGGAATTTTATGTGGCCATAACGTTGGATAGGACGGCAGTGAATCCGCTCATCATGATTTCGCCCGATGGTGGAATGGATATCGAGGCGGTTTCGGCCAAGACGCCGGAACGGATTCTGAAATTGTATCCTGAATTCAATAAGACACTTTCTCATGAATTGCTTACGGAAGCGTCCGATTTTCTTGGACTTTCGGGGGAATTAGCCTTGCAATTCCACGACGTGCTTCAAAAACTTTACTTGGTTTATTACAATACCGATGCCATGTTGCTGGAAATCAATCCACTCGTGGTAACAGCCGACCAACACCTGCTCATTTTGGACTGTAAGTTGGACATCGATGACAATGCGAACTACCGCCAGTTGGAAACGGGTGGTGACCCGAATGCGGAGAAGACGCATTCGGAAGTGGAAGCGGCGGAGTGGGGCATGAGTTACATTTCCATGGACGGTACCATCGGCTGCATGGTGAACGGTGCTGGCCTTGCCATGGCAACCATGGATTCCATCAAGTACAGCGGCGGAAGCCCGGCGAATTTCTTGGATGTTGGTGGCTCCGCTACGGAAGAGGCTGTTGCAGAGGCCATCGAAATCATTGCAGGAGACCATGCGGTGGAATGCATTCTGGTGAACATTTTCGGTGGCATTATGAAATGTGACACCATTGCCACTGGCATTGTTGCCGCTGTAAGCAAAAGCGTGCTTAAAATCCCCATGGTTGTTAGGCTGGAAGGCAATAACGTGGAGCTTGGCAAACAAATACTTGCCGCCTCCGGTTTGAATATTCAAAGTGCAGACAGCTTGGATGAAGCTGCCAAGAAAGCTGTTTCATTAACTCGTAAAATTTCTTAACCATGGCCATATTAGTTGATCGTCATACAAAACTTATTACACAGGGTATTACGGGTAAAGCCGGACTGTTCCATACCCTACGTTGCAGTGAATATGGTACCAATGTAGTCGGGGGTGTGAATCCTCAAAAGCAAGGGACGTTCGTTGAAAGTTTTCCTGTTTACGGATCTGTACGGGAAGCTGTTGATAAGACTGGAGCCAATACCAGCATGATTTTCGTTCCTGCACCGATGGCTGCCAAGGCAATTATTGAAGCGGCCGATGCTGGAATCAAGCTGATTGTAGCCATAACCGAAGGCATTCCTGTTCGTGACATGCTCGAAGTCCGTCAATACCTGAAAGGTTCCGACTCCATTTTGGTTGGCCCCAACTGTCCTGGAATTACAACCGCCGGGGTAGCTAAAGTAGGTATCGCACCGGGGTTCATCCATAAAAAAGGGAAGATCGGTATTGTTTCGCGTTCGGGCACATTGACGTATGAAGCAGTGTATCAAACCACGCTTTCGGGTTTGGGGCAAACGACAGCCGTCGGAATCGGCGGTGATCCGGTGCATGGTTTGAACCACATCGACATCATCCGTATGTTTGAAGAAGATCCTGAAACGGAAGGCATCATTCTGATAGGTGAAATTGGTGGAACGGATGAAGAAGCCGCTGCCGAATACATCAAATCCAACGTGACTAAACCGGTTGCCGCCTTCATTGCCGGTGCTACGGCTCCCAGCGGGAAACGGATGGGTCATGCCGGTGCCATAGTAAATGGTACCAGCGGAACAGCCGCCAGCAAAATCAAGGCCTTGGAAGATGCCAATGTTTTTGTAGCCTTGACGGCGTCTGAAATCGGTGGAAAGATGTGTGCGGCGATGTTGTATTACCATAAACAATGCACCTGCTCCGATTATTACGGACGTAAATAAACGTTATTTGGTGGTATGCTCTACCCAAACAAGCTTTTCCGTATCGAACCCAATTTTTTGGGCCAGATCCAGGTAGTTTTGTTTAACGTCTTCAGGCATCGTAGTTTCTCTGGAGAGTATCCACAGGTAACCTAGATCACTTCCTGCAATTAGGGCGTATTTATAGGCGGAGTCTAGGGCAATGACGTTGTAACCTCCATAAAACGGACCGAAAAAGGAGACCTTTAGTTTGGCTTCATCCTTCGTCGTTACGAACTTGGCTTTTCCAACAGCTTTCTTCCAAATCTTTTTCGTATAGTCGAAACCGCGGTTTTCCACTCGGATGCTTCTGTTGGGATTCAGCGAGTAGGTAGCCGTTGTGTTGTTCAAACCGCGTTCGAAACGAAAGTCGAATCTGGCGATTTCGTACCATTTGCCCAAATATCGTTCTGAATCAAAGGGCTTTACGGCTACTGCTCCTTGGGGGATGTTGGTGCAGGCGTTGCAGGTGAAGAGACCGAGAAATAAAGCCAGGGCTTTTGTGAAGGATTTTTTCATCATTCATATTTTAAGTGACCCTCGCTAAGGTAATTCAATTTTGATTTTTTTGGTCGTTTACCGACAAAAAATCGCTCCTTGCACCTTTTTTGGGAACTGAATTAAACGAATGAATGCTTTTAGACTCCAACCACTGTAAACCAAAACAAACCACTAAAGAAATAAGGTTATGAAAAAGAGTATTAGTATCTTAATGGTTGCCTTGCTGGCAACGGGCATGTCGCTGACAGCCCAGAATCGCGGAAATGGAGTCCCTGAAGATAAGGGTGAAAAGATGGGTAAACCCGGTATAGGTATGATGAAGGAATTGAATCTGACGGAAGACCAAAAAGCCAAATTGCAAGTGATGCATCAGGGATTTGCCGTTCAGGATTCAGTATCTAAGGTCCAGTATAAAAAGCAACGGGAATCTGTTAGGGCGGAACGTCAGCTCGCTTTAGCCAAAATTCTAACCCCGGAGCAATTGCTTCAGATGGATAAAATCCGTGTGGAAAAAGGGCAGAAAGCCGGTAAGAAAGGTCAATTTGGTCGCGGTAACGGAAAACAGGGTTTCAGACAGGGCGGTTTTGCAAGTCAGGGTCGTGGACAAATGATGGGCCAACGTGGACAAATGGGTCAGGGACGTGAACAGATGATGGGCCAACGTGGACAGATGGGTCAGGGTCGTGAACAGATGATGGGCCAACGTGGACAAATGACTCAAATGAGGGGTCAGATGATGAACAAACGTGCTCAGATGCTGGGTAACAGAGGCCAAATGAACAGAGCTGGCTTGCCAATGCTTAATGGTCAGGCACCCTTTAGCAAAAAGGATGCCAAAGCCTTCCAGAAACATGCAAAACGGATGAACAAAGCACCGATGGTGAATCCCGAAGTTCGTATAAAGCATCAGGTGGAACGCATGACCAAGCAATTGGACCTGACGCCCGAACAAGCTTCAAAAATCCAGGACATTCAAACGAAGCATTTCAGAAAGGACATTGCCAAATTTCACAAATTTGAAAAGAAGCGTGATGCTCAGTTCAATAAAAACCATGGCAACATCGATGAAATCAAAGCTGTACTGACTCCGGAACAGGCTAAAAAGATGGATGCTCTGAAAGAAAAGGCTCCGAGAATGGAAATGAAGTACGGCCCGATGAATAGCCCGATGAACGGGAGAAACTAAACAGTTGGTAAAATCAAATTAGGAAGAGGGTGTATCAAAACAATGATACATCCTCTTTCTGGTATTGTGGTGAAAGATGTTTTAAAAGGGCGCCAAAGGCGTGAACGCAGCGATTGGTGGTCTTTAAAACATTTTCTTTTTTATGCCTTAGTGGTACGGAAAGCTTTCAGTAATTCAGGCCAAGCTTCGTTTAGGGCGTTCATGCTGTCAAACAGTAAATCGGCTCCAGCGTCCAACAAATGGTGGTCTTGGAGTTTGCCCGTATTGACGGCGATGGTGAACAGACCAGCAGCCTTGGCGGATTGCACACCTAAAGGAGCGTTTTCCACGACGATGGCGTTATTGGTATGAACACCCGCTTTATTAAGACCCTGCAGGTAAGGTTCGGGATGCGGTTTTCCGATGGTAACATCGTAAGCGGTTACCATTTTATTACGGGTGAACTGGCCGGGAAAATGAAGGTTTAGTTTGGTGAGCAGAGTCTTTTGGCCGGAACCGGTGACTAAAATGCGCATCAGATGGTCTGCTTTCACTTTTTCGAGTAATGCTAGGGAACCGGGCATGACGGGGGCTTCAGCTGAGGCTTCGAACAAATCGGATTTGCGTTTGTAAATCAGCTGTTTTTCTTCTTCCGTGGCATCGCGGCCAAGCGAACGCTGATATACGATGCCGATGGTGCCACTCCCGGTACGGCCTTCGTGCAGGTAGCTTTCTTCTTCCGTGAATTCAACGCCCATTTCTACTAAAGCCCGCGTCCAGGCGACCGCGTGAATGGGCATAGAATCGAACAACACGCCGTCCATGTCGATCAAAACAGCTTTCAGGTCGATTGACGGGTAATTGTTTTGCTGAAGGTAGTATTGAATGGCTTCTGAAAAGTTGGGCATGATTTATATTGTAAAGTGAAAGCCCCCTGTGCGCGAGCGGACAAAGGGCTTTTCAAATTTAAAGGCGTGCTTTGATGGCTTCGGTTTCTTTTTCGTAACCAGGTTTTTCGAGTAACGCGAACATGTTCTTCTTATACGCTTCCACACCCGGTTGGTCGAAGGGGTTCACACCCAAAACGTAACCGCTTATGCCGCAGGCTTTTTCGAACATATAGAGCAGCTGGCCGATGTAGTATTCGTTCAGGGCAGGGATTTCGATTTTCAGATTGGGAACGTTTCCGTCCACGTGTGCGATCTGCGTACCGAGTTCAGCCATTTTGTTGACATCATCTATGCGTTTGCCGGCCAAGAAGTTGAGGCCGTCCAGGTTGGCTTCGTCGGTAGGGATGACCACTTCGCGGTTTGCACTGCCGATGGTGAGGACGGTTTCAAAGATTATGCGTTCGCCTTCCTGAATCCATTGGCCCATGGAGTGGAGGTCGGTGGTCAAGTCGACGGCAGCCGGGAAAATGCCCAGGTTGTCTTTGCCTTCGCTTTCCCCGTACAACTGTTTCCACCATTCGGAAACAAAGTGCAGTTTGGGATGGTAGTTGACCATGATTTCGATCTTCTTGCCCGATTTGTAGAGTTCGTTACGGGTGGCAGCGTACACGGCGGCGGGGTTGGCTTCGAAAGCGGTGTCCAAACCACAGATGCTTTCCATGGCGAGTGCTCCGGTGACGAACTGGCGGATGTCGTGTCCAGCTACGGCGATGGGTAGCAAGCCTACCGGAGTGAGTACGGAGTAGCGGCCGCCGACGTTGTCGGGGATCACGTAGGTCTTGTAGCCTTCGAGGTTGGCCAAGGTGCGCAGGGCACCGCGCTGGGCATCCGTCACGGCGACAATGCGGTTCTTTGCTTCGGCTTTGCCCACTTGGTTTTCCAGCATGGTTTTGAGCAGACGGAAGGCCAGGGCGGTTTCAGTCGTGGTACCGGATTTGGAAATGTTGATGATACCGAAGGACTTGCCCTTGAGGTAGTCGGTCAGTTCAGCCAAGTAATCTTCGCTGATATTGTGACCAGCGTAAACGATCACGGGGCCGGTGCGTATTTTCTGAAGCCAATCGAAACTATTGTTCAATGCTTCAATGACAGCTTTGGCAGCTAGGTAGCTTCCGCCGATGCCGGCAACCACGACCACTTCGCATTTGCTGCGGAGGAGGTTGGCGGTGGCTTGTATGTCGTTCAAAAATTCGTCGGTGATGGAGGAAGGCAGGTTAAGCCAGCCCAGAAAATCATTGCCTTTGCCTGTTGCTTCATGCAGCATTTTGTTGGCAGCGGCTGTTTGCGTTGCGTAGGCGTTGATTTTTTCTTTGGAGACAAAACCCAGGGCTTTGTCAATGTTTAGTTTGATGGTTTCCATTATCATATTGTTTAGCGGAGTGATTCTGTGAGCAGGCGAATTTCGATGTTGGGTGAAATCCGTTCGTAAAGGATGTTGTAAACGGCGTCCAGGATGGGCATGTTCACGTGGTAGCATTCGTTGATTTCCCTGATGCACTTGGTGGCGTAATAGCCTTCGGCAATCATTTCCATTTCAATGTGGGCGGTCCTGACAGAGTAGCCTTTACCGATCATGGTGCCGAACGTGCGGTTGCGGCTGAATTTGGAATAGGCGGTAACCAGCAGGTCTCCCAGATAGACCGATTCGTTGACGTTGCGAAGTGTCGGGTGGGCTGCGTTGATGAAGCGACCGAGTTCCTGGATGGAATTGGCGATGAGCACTGACTGGAAGTTGTCGCCGTATTTCAAGCCGTGGCAGATACCGGCTGCGATGGCGTAGACATTCTTCAATGTCGAAGAATATTCAACGCCACAGATATCGTCTGAAATGGTGGTCTTGACAAAAGCGCAGGTGAATTTTTGCGCAACACTTCGTGCACGTTCCTTGTTGGTGCAGGCGATGGTCAGGTAAGAAAGGCGTTCCAGTGCCACTTCTTCTGCATGACAGGGGCCACCGATCGCCACGATGTTTTCCATCGGAACATTGTATTCCTTATTGAAATAGTCAGAAACAAGCAGGTTTTCATCGGGAACAATCCCTTTGATGGCTGTGACGATGAGTTTGTCACTGATGGGTTGGTCCAGCTTTTTGAGATGTTGTTTCAGGAAAGGCGAAGGCGTGGCGAAAAGCAGAATGTCGGAAGCTTTTACGGCCAAATTGATGTTGCTGTAAAAATGAATCCGGTTCAAGTCGAATTTAATGCCGCTCAGGTAAGTGGAATTGTGCCCGAGATTTTTGAATTCCTCAATTTGTGAGGGGCGGCGCATGTACCAGTTGATTTTTTCGGTACCATCCGTCATCAGAATCTTGGCGAGTGCGGTAGCCCAGCTTCCTCCACCCATGATGCAAATTTTTCCCTGAAATTCCATTCTTGGTTTAGTTTAGGTTTTCAACCCAGCTTTTTACCTGATCCTGGGTCGGATTGGTCAGTTCGAGTTTGTTTTTTTTATTGAGACCGCACAGTTCCTGGTGGAATTTGCCCAGGGCAAGGTCTTTCAGACTTTCCACGGTCAAATAGCCTGCTTTTTGGATCGGAGCCACCCATTCTTCTGGGATTCCGATAGCGGTATAGGCGGATGCGGGATCTTTTTTAGCTACTTTTTCCGGACGCATTTGTGGGAAGAAAAGGACTTCCTGAATGGTGGTCTGGCCGGTCAGGACCATCACGAGGCGGTCCATGCCGATGCCCATGCCGGATGTAGGAGGCATACCATATTCGAGGGCGCGTACAAAGTCCATATCGATGAACATGGCCTCGTCATCGCCTTTTTCGGCAAGTGCAAGCTGTTCTTGGAAGCGGCCGAGCTGGTCGATGGGGTCGTTTAGTTCGGAATACGCGTTAGCGATTTCCTTGCCGTTCACCATCAGCTCGAAACGTTCGGTCAATTCAGGGTTGGTGCGGTGGCGTTTGCATAGAGGTGACATTTCATACGGATAGTCCTTGACGAACGTCGGTTGGATGTAATTGCCTTCGGAAGTGGCTCCGAAGATTTCATCGATGAGTTTGCCTTTGCCCATAGAGGGTTGCTGTTCGACATTGAGTTTCTTGCAGACGTCACGCAGTTGGCTTTCGTCCATGCCGTTGATGTCGATACCGGTATTTTCCTGGATGGCATCAATCATGGTGACACGGCGGAAAGGTGCTTTGAAGCTGATTTGCTTGTCGCCAACAGTGATCTCGGTGCTACCGTTTACTTCGAGCGCCATGCGTTCCAGCATTTGTTCGGTAAAGGACATCATCCAGTTGTAGTCTTTGTAGGAAACATATATTTCCATGGCGGTGAATTCCGGGTTGTGGGTGCGGTCCATGCCTTCGTTGCGGAAGTTCTTAGAGAATTCATAAACACCCTCGAAACCGCCTACGATTAGGCGTTTTAGGTATAATTCGTCCGCAATACGCAGGTACAAAGGGATATCTAGTGCGTTGTGGTGGGTGGTGAAAGGGCGGGCAGCCGCTCCACCGGGGATGGATTGCAATATGGGAGTTTCCACTTCCAAGTAGCCGCGTTCGTTGAAGAAGTTGCGCATGGAGGTGAAGACTTGGGTGCGTTTGCGGAAAATGTCCCTGACATGGCTGTTAACGACCAGATCCACATAGCGTTGACGGTAACGGAGTTCGGGATCGGAGAAGGCGTCGAACACTTCGCCATCCTTTTCCTTGACCACGGGCAATGGTCGAAGCGTCTTGGCCAGAACGGTCAGCGAGCCGGCATGGATGGAGATTTCGCCCATCTGGGTGCGGAATACGTAACCTTTGATGCCTACGAAGTCACCGATGTCGAGCAGTTTCTTGAATACCGTATTGTAGAGCTCTTTATCGTTTTCGTCCGGGCAAATGTCGTCGCGGGTTAGGTAGACCTGAATGCGGCCTTCGGAATCCTGCAGCTCCATGAAGGACGCTTTACCCATGATACGGCGGGTCATGATGCGACCGGCTACGCAAACCTGGCGGGGTGTTTCTGCGTCATCCTTGAAGCTTTCAAGGATTTCTTTGGAGAAGGCATTGGTTGGAAATTCTTCGGCAGGGTACGGGTTGATGCCTGCATCACGCAGTGCCTGAAGACTTTGTCTTCTGCCGATTTCCTGTTCGCTTAAATCTAAGAGGCTCATATACGGGAGGTTTATTGGAAGTGTTGGACCAGTTCGGCGGTCGGAACGAGCTTTTGTTCGCCGGTGGCCATGTTTTTGAGGGTGATGCTGTCTGCTGCGATTTCCGTTTCGCCGGCGATGACCACGAAAGGGATTTTGCGGGTGTCGGCATAGCCCATCTGTTTTTTCATCTTGGCGGCCTCGGGGTAGATTTCAGCCGAAATCCCTGCTTCGCGAACGGCCTTGATGAGGGGGAGGCAATAGGCGCATTCCTTGTCGCCGAAATTGGTGAAGAGGACTTGGGTGGTACGAATGGCTTCGGCCGGATAAAGGTCGAGGCTGTTAAGCACGTCGAAAATACGGTCGGCTCCGAAGGAAATGCCTACGCCGGATACGCCTGGAAGGCCGAACACGCCTGTGAGGTTGTCATAGCGTCCGCCGCCAGTGATGCTGCCCATTTCGGTGTCCAAGGCCTTGACTTCGAGGATGGCGCCGGTGTAATAGTTGAGGCCACGGGCTAGGCGAAGATCGAGTTCGATCTCTGATTTTACGTTTAGGCTGTCGGTTAGGTTGAAAATGGTTTCCAGTTCCTGAACGCCCTTGAGGCCAATTTCAGACGAAGCTAGTATGGTTTTGAGGCTGGTAAGTTTGTCTTTGTTGCTACCTTCCAATTTTAATATCGGCTGAAGGCGTGCTATAGCTTCTTCGGAAAGACCTTTATCAGCCAGTTCCTTGTTTACGTTTTCGAGGCCGATTTTGTCGAACTTGTCCATGGCCACAGTGATGTCGGTGAGGCGTTCGGTTTCGCCCAGAATCTCGGCGATGCCGCTCAGGGCCTTGCGGTTGTTCAGTTTGATGCACACGTTCAGGCCGAAGCGTTTGAAAACTTCGTCAATGATCTGGATGAGTTCCACCTCGTTGAGGAGGGAATCGCTGCCCACCACATCGGCGTCGCACTGGAAGAATTCGCGGTAACGGCCTTTCTGGGGGCGGTCGGCACGCCAAACGGGCTGAATTTGAAAGCGTTTGAACGGAAAATCAATTTCGTTCCGGTGCATCACCACGTACCGGGCAAAAGGCACAGTGAGGTCGTAACGCAGGCCTTTCTCGCTGATGAAAGGAGTTAACTTTTGCGAGTTGTTACAATCTTGGTAAAAGGCATCGTTTGCAACAACAGAACTCATGAAGTCGCCTGAATTCAGAATCTTGAACAGCAGTTTGTCACCTTCCTCGCCGTATTTGCCCATCAACGTGGACAGGTTTTCCATGGCAGGCGTTTCAATCTGCTGAAAACCATAGAGGTAGAAGACGGACCGGATGGTGTCGAAAATATAGTTGCGTTTCGCCATTTCGAGGGGCGAAAAGTCGCGGGTTCCTTTGGGTATGGAGGGTTTCTGGTTGCTCATGAATTAATTCCGACGGACGCCGCCTAAGAAAATCATAATGTAATAAACCAGGGTTGCCAGTGAGCCGAGTGCAGCGATGACGTAGGTGTAGGCTGCCCAGCGCAGGGCGTCCGTAGCCATGGGGTAGGTCGAAACGTTGGTGATGCCGGCGTTACTCAGCCAGGCAATGGCACGCTTGCTGGCGTTGATTTCAACAGGCAGGGTTACAAAGCTGAAAAAGGTGGTCAGGGCAAACAAAGCGATGCCGATGAGCAAAAGTTGCGGAAAATAGCTCAGCAACAGAATACCTGCCAGCAGAATCCATTGCATCCACTTGGAAGCAAAGCTCACGGCGGGAACCAGTTTGGAACGCAGGTTCAGGAAAGCATAAGCTTGTGCATGCTGAACCGCATGTCCGCATTCGTGGGCGGCTACGGCAGCGGCAGAAATGCTGTCACCGAAAAAAACGTCGTCACTGAGGTTTACAATTTTCGTGGCAGGGTTGTAATGGTCGGTGAGCTGACCTGGAACATGTTCCACTTTGACGTCAGTGATGCCGTTATCGCGCAGCATCTTCTCGGCTACCACCTTTCCTGTCAGTCCGTTCGGTAATAAAATGACACTGTATTTTTTAAATTTGGATTTCAGCACTCGTTGCACGATCCAGCTCAACAGAGCAAAAGCAATGAATATGACCCAGATGGACATGTTTGCTCCAAAAAACGTCGGAATATATAAAAATAAGGTACTCATAATCAGTTGTTTTTAGTTTTTTATTTTGAAAATACTTTCATGAAAGTTTTTTCACTACACGTGCTATTCATAACGTAAAATGGTTTGTTCGCGGTCTGGACCGACGGAAACGATCTTGATGCGTACACCCAGTTCATCTTCCAGGAAGCTCACATAATTGTTGAATTCTTCCGGGAATTCGTCTTCGGATTGCATCTTGCTCATATCGGTTTTCCAACCGGTGAGTTCGGTATAAATGGGTTCTACACCTTCATTGATGTCGAAAGGGAATTCCTCCGTTTCCATCCCGTTCACATTGTAGGAAACACAAGCTTTGATCACGTCGAAATCGTCCATGACATCGCTCTTCATCATGATAAGTTCGGTAACACCGTTGATCATGATGGCATATCGGAGGGCAACGAGGTCCACCCAACCGCAACGGCGGGGACGACCGGTAACGGAACCGTATTCATGGCCTTTGTCGCGCATGTCCTGACCGATTTCATCAAAGAGTTCGGTTGGGAAAGGACCGCTGCCCACACGGGTGCAATAAGCTTTGAAAATACCGTAGACATTGCCGATTTTGGTCGGGGCAATACCGAGTCCGGTGCAAGCGCCGGCGCAGATGGTGTTGGAGGAAGTCACAAACGGGTACGAACCGAAATCTACATCGAGCATGGTGCCCTGAGCGCCTTCGCAAAGCACGCCTTTGCCTTCGTTTAGTGCCTTGTTGACGAAATGTTCGCTGTCGATGAAGGTGAATTGTTTCAGACATTCGATGCCTTCGAACCAATCCTTTTCGAGGGACGTCAGATCGTATTCGGAATAGTCCATCTGACGAAGAATTTCTTCGTGACGGGCTGTGGCGATTTTGTATTTTTCTTCGAAATTGTGCAGAATGTCACCTACACGCAGGCCGTTGCGGCTTACTTTGTCGGTATAGGTGGGGCCGATGCCTTTACCGGTCGTGCCGATTTTACAGGCTCCTTTGGAGGCTTCATGGGCGGCGTCCAGCAGACGGTGGGTCGGCAGTATGAGGTGTGCTTTCTTGGAAATGAGCAGGCGTTTGGTGAGTGGGTGTCCACTGGCCATCAATTGGTCCACTTCCACCTTGAATAAAGCCGGATCTATAACGACACCATTGCCGATGACGTTGATTTTGTCTCCCTGGAAAATGCCGGAAGGAATGGAACGAAGCACGTATTTCTGTCTGTTGAATTCAAGTGTATGCCCTGCATTCGGACCTCCCTGAAAGCGACAAACCACGTCGTAACGGGGCGTCAATACATCCACTACTTTTCCTTTTCCTTCATCGCCCCATTGGAGCCCCAGTAAAACATCCGCTTTCATATCGTTCAATTCGTTTGAAATAATTCGTTATTGCACACTTAAAGCGCAAGAAAGGTAGCCCTTGCCTGCGTTTTTATCGTTTCTGTCGTTTTTTCAGAAACCCCACAAAGATACAAAAAGATTGGGGAAAGTTGAATGAAGTCAATAAAATACAGCGTTGACGTTTCTACATTTTTTTGGTAAAACGGGTCACTCATTGATGTAGAAATCGTAACCCTCTTCCAGTGTACTATGTATAATTACCATATTCTTTATTTTTGATAACTGTTGGCCTGATTTGCCTCGAGACAACGATTTGTTCCTTCATAGAAGGCTGTGTAATGAGGTTATGAATCTGCAAAGCTGAATAATAACCAATATAATGATTGGCATCATTTACCAGGTGCTCGGCAATCAAATGCCAGTCAGGCATAAAACTAGTTGGGTCTGATTCATACGGAATGATGTGGTAAATACCTTCTTTAAGTCGCATCAACAACCCCCTTTTGGTCATATCACTCAGTAATTCCCTTACTGTTCCTAACTTAGTATCAGGCATAGCCTTATAAGCTTCGCTGTAATCAAAACAACGAATTTCAAGGCTATTGAAGTAGGTCAGTAATCTGTTGGATTGCGTTGATATGTTCTTGTTTCGCATAGTATTATTGTCAGCTTAAACCTGACTAATTATTGATTGAACTAAATTTAAATGATTAATGTCAGTACGAACAATACTTTGTTTACCTTGCAACATTAAATCTCAAATAATAAAAACACATAAAAATGAAAAATTTAATTTTAATCTGCTTTATTTCACTTTTTAGCACGTAAAACTTTTACTAATTCAAGACACTTTGGACAAAAAATAATAGGTGCAATATGACAACCACGGCTTCTTCGATTATTAAAAAACTGCTTATTCTGTTTCTTGTTATTGCAGGATTGCACTATGCTAAAGTGTTTCTAATGCCTTTGGCTATAGGGGGCGTTTTGGCAACACTCTTTTTACCTTTCTGTAAATGGATGGAAGAAAAGAAAGTACCCAAAGGACTTGCAGCGTTAATTTGTCTGTTCGTATTATTATTAGCAATTGCTGGTGTAGGTGCTCTGCTTGACTGGCAGATTTCTGAACTGGCAAACGATTTCTCTCTGATAACTCAAAAAGCCATAGATGCAGTCGACCGCATTCAGGAATATATATTTAATCATTTTGGCATTTCAGCAGAAAAGCAATCGCAGATGCTTAAAAAAGAACAGCCATCAATTACCGGTATAATGCAGATGGTGGCAACCTCACTTGCCTATGTTTTTACCAACTTTATTTTAGTGATGGCGTATATTTTTCTGCTATTGTATTATCGGAATCACATCAAGCGTTTTTTTCTTAAAATTACTCCGGCTTCTCAACAAAACGAGATTGTGCAGGTACTTCATGGCGTAACCCATGTATCACAACAATACCTGCTTGGTCTTACTAAAATGATCGTTTGTTTATGGATAATGTATAGCATTGGATTTACTATTATAGGAGTTAAAAATGCAATCTTTTTTGCCATCATCTGTGGGCTTTTAGAAATTATCCCGTTCATCGGAAATTTCACAGGTACCACCCTCACAGT